>ENA-UOVV01000045-UOVV01000045.1-compost-metagenome-genome-assembly--contig:-NODE-45-length-192736-cov-9.600313_pt1 | contig 192736 bp, 162 predicted proteins | sample MGYA00238155_ERZ761577 | MGnify/ENA primary metagenome ERZ761577 (study PRJEB28898, sample SAMN06268775) | compost metagenome | isolation source: Emeryville, CA | place: USA:Emeryville, CA | collected...
CGTCTTCAGAGAGAACTACGCGTGTGCCTACGGCCGTCATCTTTTTTGGCTAACGTCATTCATCACGCGCGTGCGTCTTCGCACGTCGCGTGCATGAACTTGTTGGGTGTCCTATCCGAATTTTGCATAGACATTGAGCGCGAGCGTCTCAAGGTGTGCAGCTACCTTGTTTGAGCCGATCTTCAGAGAATTTGGATGACCGCAACCGTTCCTCAATTTCAAGCACGCCTCAAGCTCTTGCTTGACGTTCTTTCCTATCACCGAGATGGCCTCAGCGATCTCAAGAAAACCCGCTTCCTTCATTTTTCCGAGATCATCAGACGTCTTTGCAGGCTTCCATTTCGGATCGCGTCGAGAAGCTTCCGCGTTAAAAGCGGCCAAGTGGTTTGCCACAACGAAGTCTTGTAACAGTGCCATGGCACCGACCCAGGACAGCACCACAGCTGCCCTTGCCAGTGACTGCTCGGCGCAAACGACCGCTTCCGTCAGGAATGCTCTAGCCTCCTCGCTCTTGAGGTTGGGAAGCAAAGAGCGGAGGGCTTGCGCTTCATTGGCCGCTGGAGAAGCTGAAAGCTCCACGGCCGCTAGCGCGGCTACATGACTTCTTCCTGTATCCGTTAGCTCCCAACCGTCCGGCGTCTTGAAGACTTTGTCCTCTGCAGAATGCAGATGCGCTGTGAAATTCAGCGTCTTCGCCCCTTTGACTCCGGCGTCTATAGCCAGCTTCTTGACCTGCGCCGACGATGCGCCTTTTGCCCCTGCGGCGGCAACGCAAAGCAAAGCTGTATCGGTCTTTGTGACCTTCTTCCGATGAACAGCCTGTTTCAACTGATCAAGCGTTAGCAAGTTGCTTCTCCACTTGTTCCTTGTGCGAGGCCGAGAGCGCGAAGGTATTGGCCGCCGTCTCTTGCAATTTGTTCTCCCCCACCGCAGTCGCAAGATACTTGGATAGATTGTTGGAGTAGGTCTTCTTGTAGTAAGCGCTTGCGGTCTGCATCTCATTCAAGAGCTCTTGACGCGTGAATGTGTCCTTCTTGGATATGAGTGTTAGCCGGACCGCGGCGGCAATTAGAAGATCAGACCCCGTCTTCGACTTGAGGCGAGCGGCAATCGTCGCTGTTGTGGCGGCTTGAAGGGTAGAAGTGAAAGAGTCCTTGCGTGCTCCGCCGCCATTGGCAGCGGGACTTGAACCGGCCACCTTGTGAAGCTCCATTGCCGTCTTCAAGAGCTGCGGCAGTTCTTCCTTCAAGAACTCCTCTGTCCCTTCGTAGTCGATCTCCACCTCTCCGATGCGAATCCTAAGCTTGCTGCTCATACTTCTTGTTCCTTATCTTCGTTCTTAAACACCCAACGATCACTGGTCAGCCACGCCGAGCTGGCGACTCCAAACTCGAAACGGGCCCCGTCGAGGCGTTGCGCTGTAGCGGCTGGTTCGGCTCTTTCTTCTTCATTCGGGAAGTGCTCGAAGTACCAGAATCACTAGTCCCAAACACGAAAGCCCTAAAAAAAATAACTCCATCCCTAGTGATGCTCCGGAGTGTGTGTCTTTCCGCATCTCATGCAAAACGTCCTCGGAAATGTATCTATCGCGCTCTAATTCACTGGTTGTCCCTCGAGACCCTTGAGCCGCATAAACAAAAACTCCACCTAAGCCGACGACTCCGGCGCATACACAAGCTAGGATAAAGAGGTATCCTTTTAGTCCGGCTTCGCTTGAGAAGGGGAAGATTCCTGCCGCGATCAGGCACGCGATGCCAAGGACAATGCCGAAGCCTTTTATGTATCGGACTATCATTTTTTGCCGAACAGTGTTTATTGACCGTAACTGAGTTGGGCTTTTGCGGTGGAGAAAAACTGGGGGCGGGAATTTTGGAAGTTCTTGTTCATGTGTATGCGATTTTTCCGGGTTGGGCTTTTGGCGGTTGATTTTTTCGCCGGCTAAAGCGCAACTGGCGGCATGGGGGATCAAGCGGGAGGTTGGCCGGGAAATGTTGTCGTATCGTTTCCAGATTGGAAGGCGGTTTTAATCCAGGAAGGGTTTTCCTGGAAAATTCGGAACGAGTATCGGCGCGCGATCCTCGGGTTTCTCCAAACGATCTATCGAACCTTAATTATATAATTTCGCCCTTCTATCTTCCGGCCCAAAACGGCGCGATTATTACTGTCAGTCGACAGCCGCCCCCTGAGGTTTTGATGCTTTGATCGAGAGCGGTATGACGACGCTTTTGCAGCGCCGCGTTATCCGCGGGCCGCGCCTCGATCGGGGCGCGCTTCCGGTCGTCGCGGTGCAATCAACCTCCGCATCCTGCGTCCTTTCCTGGTTCATGAAGCCGACTTGCCTCCCCCTCCTTCTCCTCGCCTTAACTTCGTTTGCCGCGGGCATCGCGCACGGTGCGGCGGCCACGACGGTTTCGCCCGCCGCCGATAAGATCACTTATGAGGAGATTCGTGTGGAGGCGCCGTTTGAGATGCCGGTCATTCGTGTGCCGCGGTTTCCCCGGCGCGAGTTTGCGATCACTGACTTTGGCGCCAAACCCGGCGGCGAGGTGAAAAACACTGACGCGTTTCGCGCAGCCATCGCAGCCTGTCACGAGGCCGGCGGCGGCACCGTGGTCGTCCCCGCGGGCATGTGGCTCACCGGCGCGATTCATCTGCGCAGCCATGTGCGCCTGCATCTCGAAAAAAACGCGGTGATTTCCTTCAGCGACGACCCGCAGGATTATCTGCCTGCGGTGCAATCGAGCTGGGAAGGTTGGGAATGTTTTAACTACTCGCCGCTGATCTATGCATTTGGTTGCGAAAACATCGCCATCACCGGTGAGGGCCGCCTCGAGCCACGCATGGACACGTGGAAACGCTGGTCCGGTCGTCCGCCGGCGCACATGGAAGCGCTGAAGCGGCTCTACACCTGGGGCTCCACCGGCGTGCCCGTGGACAAGCGCCAGATGGCCGAAGGCGAAAACAATCTCCGCCCGCATCTCATCCAGTTCAACCGCTGCAAAAACGCTCTCATCGAAGGCATCTCGATCCACCACAGTCCGTTTTGGACGATTCATATGCTGCTGTGCGACTCGGTGGCCGTGCGCGGCGTCAACGTGCAGGCCCACGGTCACAACAACGACGGCATCGATCCCGAAGGCACGCGAAATCTCCTCGTCGAAAACTGCCGCTTCGATCAGGGCGACGACGCCATCGCCATCAAGTCGGGCACGAATCACGACGGCTGGCGCCTCGCCACACCTTCCCAAAACATCGTCATCCGCAACTGCACCGTGATCAACGGCCACCAGCTTGTCGCCATCGGCAGCGAACTCTCGGGCGGCGTCCGCAATGTCTATGTGCATGACTGCCGTTTCGAGCCGAAGGCCCACAGCCCGTTCAACATTCTTTATATAAAAACCAACCGCCGTCGCGGCGGCTTCGTGGAAAACATCATCGTCGAAAACATCGAGGCTTCGAACGCGCAGTTCCGCATGGGCGTCTTCGGCATCGAGACCGACGTGTTGTATCAATGGCGCCGACTCGTCCCCGCGTACGAAGAGCGCCTCACGTCCATCCGAAACATCACGGTGAAAAACATCCGCGCGGGCCGCACCTCCACACCTTTCCGCATCTTGGGCGACAAGGATCTGGCGGTGGAAAACGTGACGCTCGATCGCATCAGCATCGAAACCGTCCGCGGTCAGAAAAACCGCTACGAAAACGCGCGAAACGTCCAGGAAACCAACATCTCGATCGGCAACTTCATCGAAGCTCCCGATAAAGATAATCCCAACCGCTGAGCGACCCGCAGGGAGCGCCGGCGGCCGACGCTTCCGCCAGTTGGCGCGCCGGGGCACGTGTATTCATAAAATAACTACACCATCGACGGCGCCAAAACTTGCGCAACTCGCCGGTCAATTCGCCGACACGAGGCGCTGGATCAAAGTGTCGGCGGCCATGCGGCTCAACGAGCCTCGCACGGGAAAGTTTTCCGCGAGCGCGGTATAGCCGAGTGAATCCGCTTCGCGCTTCAGGAGATTGAGAATGCGCAGGTCATCCGCCTGCGTGCCGCGCACGGCCATCTGCAGATCGAGCGACAGCGCGCGTTTCAGAAACGAAATCGCTGCATTATTCTCCACCGTACCGCTGCCGAGCAGACGGAAATCGGGCGAGATGAGACTGAAGTTTTTGATCTCCGTCGCCGTTTCGCCGGCGCGATGGGCGATATCGAGATTGAGCTGATCGAAGTTCAGATCGACCAGACGACGGATCGTGTCCGACGCGGCGCGCGTGCGCTCCGCGATACGCACGGCGTCTCCTTTTCCCAAAGCACCGCCAATAAGACTCACCGCGCTCGCGAGCTTGGAGAGATTTTCCTGCCCTTTGCCGACATTGGCGGCCAGCGCCGACGCGGCGAAACCGTTGAAGCGACCGCTGCGGCACGTCAGCGCGGCTTCGAGATTGACCGCATCGGCGAAGCGATCGAGCGAGGCGACCGCGGCGGTGACTTTGCCCGTGAGATCGAATTTACCGGAAACGGTCGGCGGCGAGCCTGGATTCGCTTTTTGGAGAAACGGCTCCGGGTCGAAATTCTCCGCGGTGAGATTCATCGCGAGATTGTAGGGCTCAGGCTGACCGGCGTTAAACTCCACCACTCCGTCGGCCTTCGCGCTGGTGCCATCGGGCAGAGACGCGCTGAGAGACTCGATCGAGAGCACTTCGGGCGAAAGCGAGATGGTGCTGTTGAGCTCAACCGGCGGCTGGTCGTTCGCGTAAACGACTTTCTTGAGCGCGAGCTGAACCTTGCCCGAGATCATGTCCCACGGTGCTTTCGTGTCGGGCTGAGGCGCGTCGCCGGGAACCGACGACGCGGGCACTGGATCGGCGGCTGGCTGCAGCGCGGAGAACGTCTGCAGATCCTCCACGTAGACTTCGTTGCTGCTGAGTTGCGCATCGATCTCCCAACGTTCGCCGGCCGGTTTGGCATGCGCGGCGATGTCGAGATCCGAACGACGTTCGCGCCACTCAACCACGAGCGGCAGATGCGCGTCGATGCGGCCGTCCGCATGATAATCCGCACGCAAATCGCCCGACAGCGTCGGCAGTGCGGAATCATCCCGCGTCCTCAAACCGCCGATGCTCCACGAAGCGGACACTTGCTGCAGCGCGGAGCCGGTGCTGACGTTGAAGTCGAGCTTCACGCTGCCCGCATCCAGGAGGGCAAAATCCTTTGCGGCTGGCTGCTTCAACAAGGGCCCGATCTCCGCCTGAAGACGTCCCGTGGCTTTGATCGGTTGATCGCCACCCGCGGCCTGACCGGCGCGAACGGCGATCTTGAGCAACGAGGCATCGGCCTGGCGTATTGAAATCTCGGATACATCCGACTCCCAGCCCGCAGGCGTGTAACCGCCGGCGCCCGCCACGGAAACATCGATAGCTTCCGCCAGCGCGCTGCCATCGATCGCGAATGAGAATTGATTGAGCGCGATCGGGCTCGCCGTGCGCAGACGCACGCCGCCCTGATCGGCCTTCGCGACCAATTCGCCGCGCAGCGCTTCGCCGGAAAAGGCGATGTTGTCCGGCGCGAACGGACGCGCCCACGCGAGCGGCACTCCTTGCAGCGAGATGCGCAGCAAATCGGCTTCGGGCGCGGGCACTTTCACCTCGCCGCTTTCCGGCACGATTTCGACGGCTTGCAGAGACTCGATCGAAAGCACCGGCTCCTGCGCGCGCACCGCGAGCGAGAGACGATTGATGCGGATGCCGGCCGAGCGATGCATGAGATCGAACTCCGCCTGCGTGCGCAGCCGGCCCAGCGCGGAGAGTCCAGGATAAAATACATCGAGCCGTTCGCCGGAGATATCGGAGCGGCCCGCGATCTGGATGCGCTTGAAATCGCGATCGGCTTCGAAACGCCCGCTGGCTTCGGCCATGAACTCCGGCAGCGTCAGCCCGAGCGCAAACGGCGCGAGATCCGCCGACTCGAGATCGATGTTCCACGTGCCCGTCAAGGGTTCGGACACGGACGCCGACACGGCTTTGAGCTCGATCCATTTTTTCTCCGTCGCACCGGCGATGCCTTTGACGAGCAGTTCGTAGGTCTCCGCCGAACCCTCGCGCGACAACACACTCTCCGCACGCATGCGCGCGCCATTGGGTACACCCGGGCCGGAGGCGTCGGCGTCGTTGTTCAACGCGAGACGGCGAAACGTCCGCGACGAGTCCATTTGCGCGGTCAAAATCGACGACGATTTCAGGCGCGTCACCGGCGCGATGCCGTCCGGGAGAGACACCTCTGTGTTCAGCTCGAAACGGCCTTCCTTGCCGGCACCGAGGCCGCCGCCCGTCAGCACGATCGCGGCGCGTCCAGCGGGCTGCTGCGGTTGCGTGGGGAAAATCAATGTGCCCGCGGCATCAACCGAATCGATCGTCAGATCGACAGGCAGTTCGAGCATTTCAAAGAGTCCCTCGAAACGAAACGGCTCGGATTTTTCGGGCGTTTTTGCCGCGCTTTCAGCCGCCGTTGTCGCCGAGCTCACGTCCAGCGTCCAACCGCGCGCGATGAGCTGACGCACGTGAATTTTTTCCTTCCGCGCATCGAGCAGCGGCATCTCCAACACCAACGACGGAAGTGTGAGCGAGAGACCGGGGCGCTCGATTCTCACGTCGCTCAACTCCACGCGTTGAAGTCCCGCATCGACGCGCCCCAGCTGGATGATGCCCAGCGACGGATCGCCGGTCAGATACTTTTTCGCGGCCCACGTCTGAACGGAAGCGTTGAACGCGAGGATCACGACGAGCGCCAGAAGCGCCACCATCGCGCCGGCGGCAATCAGGAGAACACGAAGTAACTTCATAATCGAAGCGGGACGTGATTAGACGTCCGAATCCGGCGAGTGTTGCGAGCGAATATCTCCCGGGACACGGACGAGGAGTAGCTTAGGGAAGACTCGGACAACTGGCACTAAGTTCCCCGCCTGGCAAATCGCTCCGCCGTGCCGACGACGGAGCGATATCGATCAAGGCTGTACGATAAACGGATCCGCGGTGCCCATCGCTTTGCGCAACGCCGCCACCGCGACGGTGTGGCTGTAGTTGGCGAAAAGCTGATTGTTGCGCGATTCCGTGAGCGCGACGCGCGCTTCCAACACATCGAGCTGCGTGGCGGTGCCGGCCGCATAACGCGAATCGGCGAGGCGCAACGCCTCTTCCGCCTGCGCGACGACCTTGGTCGCGGCTTCCGCGAGTTCCGCGGCTTCCAACAAGGACGAATGCGCGCGGCGCACTTCCACTTCGACCGCGAGCGACGCTTCCTCCGAGAGAAGACGCGCCTGGTTCAGACGCGAACGCGCCTGCGCCACACGGCCGGCGGTCGCGCGACCGTCAAAGATCGCCCAGTTGGATTGCAGGCCGATGGTCCAGCCATCGAGCGATTCCTTGAAGCGGTTCGAGAAGTTGTTCTTTCGAAACTCGTAGCCGCCGACAATCGCGAGATCGGGACGATAACCGGCCTTGGCCACATTCACGCCCGCTTCTTGCGCGAGCTCGATCTTGGCGAGTCGCTTCAACTCCGGCCGATTGGCGCGCGCCTGTTGAATCGCATCGTGCAGATCGTAGCTCACCGGCGTGTATTCGAGCTCACCGAGGAAGGTCGGCGTGCGGTGCGTGTTGACCGGATCGTGATTGAGGTAGCCCATCGCTTGGCGGAGCTCGTCGATGGCGATGCGGAAGCCGTTGCGCGCGCGGATCAAGTTCGGACGCGCATTGGCGACCGCGACCTCGGCGCGCAGCACTTCGAAGTTCGAGGAGGATCCCGCTTCGAAACGATTCTTCGCAGTCTGCAACTGCTCTTCGAGCAAGCGCACGTTTTCCTCTTCGACCTTCGTCTGCTCGGCCGCGAAGAGCACGTTGTAATAACGCGTGCGCACATCGAGCAGCGCGGTGTCGATGACAGACTGGAGCTCGAGAAGCGCGGCCTCGCGAGCGAGCTGTTGCGCATCGAGGGCGTTGCGCACGCCGCCGCCCGCGTAGAGCACCTGACGCACTTGCAGCGCGATGCTCCAATACTCCGTCTCGCGCGTACCCGCGTCGGGCGCAGCGCTGTCGGACGACAACTCGCGATCGGTGTACGTGTAGAGCGAATTCACCGATGCGTTGGGCAGCACCTGCGCTTTGATCTCCACGATCAAGCCTTCCTGTTCGCGGATGCGTTCGCGTGCCTGACGGATCGCGAAGTTATTCTCGAGCGCGTAGCGGATCACTGTTTGCAGATCGAGCTGCGTCGGCACATCCGGCGATGACGGCGGAGGCTGCGATGGGCGGGCGCCGCCGTCGCGCTGGGCAAGGGCTGGCGAAACCGCGATCAATGCCGCGAGGCCGAGGGGCGCCACACGGCGCCCACGGTGAAGAAGGTGAGACCACAAGTTCATGCGTGGAAAGGAAGGTGTTATTTAGCGTGAGCGACGGCGGGTTCTTCCAACGGAAGACCAGCGCGCGCAGGATGGGGGCGATTGCGCGAGTGATCGCGCGCGATGAGCACGTACACGGCGGGCACCACGAAGAGCGTGAAGACCGAGCCGATGGCCATGCCGACCACCAGCACCCAGCCAATGCTGTTACGCGCGGCGGCGCCCGGACCCGTCACAAAAATCAGCATCAAGTGACCGAAGACGGTCGCGGCCGATGTCATCATGACGGGGCGCAGACGTGTCGCGGACGCGCGGCGGATCGCATCGAGTTTGGCGACGCCCTGCTCCTGGAGTTTGTTGGCGAACTCGACGATGAGGATGCCGTTCTTCGCGATCAAACCGACCAGCGTGATCAGACCGATCTGCGAGTAGATGTTGAGCGACGTTTTGCCGAGGAACACCGGCAACATCGCACCGACCAGCGCGAGCGGCACCGATCCCAACAGGATGATAAACGGATCGCGGAAGCTGTTAAACTGCGCCGCGAGCACGAGGAAGATCAGGATGAGCGCGAGGACGCCCGCTTTCCACAAGGCCTTGCCTTCGTTGCGGAGCTGACGCGACTGGCCACCGTAATCGATCGAATAACCCGCCGGCAGAATCTCCGCAGCCTTGGCTTCGAGTTTCTTCAACGCGTTATCGACGCTCGGACCGACGCCGCTGATCTTCACGGAGTTGAGCTGTTGGAAACGGTTCAACGAACGCGGATTCACCGTGTGTTTGAGCGTGGCGATCGTGGAGAGCGGAATGACCTGCCCCTGCGGACCGCGCACGTGGTAATCGAGGATCTGCTCAGCGGTGAGACGATTGACGCGCTCGACCTGCGGAATGACGCGGTAGCTGCGGCCGTCGTTGACGAAGCGGTTCACATAACCGCCACCGAGCATCGAGCCGAGATCGGCGGCGACGCTGCTGAGGTTGAGTCCCATCGACGCGACCTTGTCCTTATCGATGTCGATTTCCACCTGCGGCAAATCGAACTTCAGATCGCTGTCCGCGAAGAAGAAGGTCGGCATACCGCCGCCGGCGTTGGCCTCGGTGTTCGCGAAGAGCACGAGCTGATCGGCGAACTCCAGCATCTCTTTGTGATCGGCCGTGGAGCGAATCACGAACTCGATGGGCATCGAGCCGCCGGAGGGCAACGGATCGGGCGTCGTCACGATGACGTTCATGCCCGGGATCGTCGCCGCGGGGCCTTGCAGCGCCTGCTGAATTTCCACCGCGTGACGCGAACGCTCGGACCACGGTTTGAGCAGCAAGCCGGAGAACGCGAAGCTCGGCGCGGTGATTTGGAACGAATTGTCGTACTCGGGCAACGCGGCAAACATGCGCTGCACTTCTTCCGCGTAGAGGACGTTTTGATCGATGGTCGAAGTCGGCGACGGTTGCAGAATGCTGAACACCACGCCTTGGTCCTCCATCGGCGCGAGCTCTTGAGTGGCCATTTTGTAGAACGGCACGGCAAGCAGCGCGACCAGCGAGGCCCCCACCAGGACTTGCGGCACAAATCCGAAGCGATGGCCCAGGAAGAGGTCGAACATTCCGTAGAGCAGCAAACCGATGACGACGATGCCAGCGGCGGCCAGCAGCACTCCCCCAAAAACGTTCCCCAACGTGGCCACATCGAAAAGCGCGATCACTGCCAGCGAGAACAGAATGGTCAGCGCCGCAATCAGACCGAGTGAAGCGAGCAACAATTGAGGAATGCTCAAAGCGCGGGGCCGCAGCGCGAGCATCGAACCAATGAGGCGTTCGTAGCGATTGCGGATGCGATCGAAGGTGCGGTTGATGAGACCGGACAAACCTTGTTCTTCATGCGCCGCGTCTTTGAGCAGGTAAGCGCTCATCATCGGCGAAAGCGTGAGGGCCACAAAACCGGAAACTGTAACCGCGCCCGCGAGCGTCATCGCGAACTCGCGGAAGAGCGCACCGGTGAGACCGCCTTGGAAAGCGATCGGCGCGTACACAGCCGCGAGCGTGATCGTCATCGAAATGACCGGACCGACGAGTTCGCGCGCGCCGAGGATGGCGGCATCCATGGGAGTCTGGCCTTCACGGATGTGTCGTTCGACGTTTTCCACCACGACGATGGCGTCGTCCACCACGATACCGACCGCGAGCACGATGGCCAGCAGCGTGAGCAGGTTGATGGTGAAGCCCAACACGAGCATCAGGATCAACGCCCCGATCAGCGAGAGCGGCATCGCCACGAGGGGGATGAACACCGAGCGGAACGATCCCAAGAACACAAAGATCACCACCGCCACGATGAGCAATGTCTCGACCAACGTGCGGAGAATTTCCGTCAGTGCGTCATCGATGTACTGCGTGGCGTCGTAAGCGATGGTCGCTTCGAGACCGGACGGCAGCGCGGCTTGAACTTCGGGGAAGGCTTCGCGGACGCGCTTGATCACTTCGATCGTGCTTTCGTTCGGCAACACCCACACGCCCATGAAGGTCGCGGTCTTGCCGCCGAAGCGCACCTCGGCGTCGTAGTCTTCGGCGCCCAACACGACCTCGGCCACGTCGGCGAGACGGATGATCGCATCGTTACGTTCGGCGACGACGAGTTGTTTGAATTGCTCAACATCCTTGAGGTCGGTGTTGGCGATGAGGCTCATGCTCATCATCGAGCCCTTGGTGGAGCCGACCGCGGCGAGCGCGTTGTTGGCTTGGAGCGCTTGACGCACTTCCGCCGGGCTGAGACCGCGCGCGGCGAGTTCGTCAGGCTTCAACCATACGCGCATGGCGAAGACGCGGCCGCCGAGCACATCGGCGCGTTGCACGCCTTTCACCGACGACAGCCGCGGTTGCACCATGCGGTTCAGGTAGTCGGTGATCTGGTTTTGATCCATCGTATCCGAGAAGAAGCTCAGATACATCGCGGCGAACTGGTTGTCGCTCGTCTCCACGCTGATGGTCGGCGACTCCGCTTCGGGCGGCAGCTCGTTGCGCACCTGGTCGATCTTCGCGCTGATCTGCGCGAGGGCGGCGTTGGTGTCGTAGTTGAGCCGCAAATACACATTGATCGTGCTCATGCCGGCGGCGCTGGTCGACTCGATGTAGTCGATGCCGTCGGCACTCGCGATGACACGCTCAAGCTGCGTGGTGATGTAGCCGCGAACGGTCTCGGCGCTCGCGCCGAAATAGATCGTGCTCACCTTCACCACCGCGCTGTCGCTGCGCGGATACTGGCGGGTGTTGAGCTGGAAATAGGCGACAATGCCCACGATCAGGATGGCCAGGTTGACCACCAGGGCGATGACGGGCTTGCGGACAAAGAGGTCCGTGAAACTTTTCGAAATCATGAGAGTTGGCGATTAGCCGCCGACAAAGCCGCGCCGTGCGAGGGTTCGCGCCGGCGTCGGAGTCAGGAGGCGGGAATCAAGTATTGGCGGGTTTGGGATCCGGGCTGGCGGTCGGCTGCACCGAGTTGTTGACCTGCACCTTCGCGCCCTTGCGCAGTTTAAACACACCGGCGCTGACCACTTGGTCGCCGGGTTTGACGGCTCCGTAAACGGCAACCAAGTCGCCGCGCGCGGGGCCCACGGTGATGGGCTCCTGGCGGACGCCGAGGTACTCCTCGCCGTTTTCATCCTTCATGGTTTCGACGATGAAAATGGTGTTGCCGTACGATGCGTAGGAAACGGCGGTGGCCGGCACCACGACGAGTTTTTCCACCTCGGCCAGCTGCACCTCGACGCGCACGAACATACCGGAGCGGAGACGTTCCTGCGGGTTGGCGACGGTGGCCTGGACGGTGATGTTGCGAGTCGACGGATCGACGCCGGCGTCGATCGCGTTGATGGTGCCCGTGAAGTTTTCGTTCTCCATCGAGTCGACTTTCAGAACGACTTCCTGACCGACTTGGATCGAGGACAGGCGGCTCTGCGGCACGTTGAAGTTCACGTAAATGGGATCGAGTTTCTGCAACGGCATGAGCGGGCTGCCGCGGGAAACATATTGACCGGGATTCACGTGCCGGATGCCCACGCGTCCATCGAACGGCGCGCGCACGTGCTTTTTCTCGATGACGGCTTTGATCGAAGCGACTTCGGCCATGGCCTGTTTGTAGGTGGCGTCGGCGACATCGAACTCGGATTTCGCGACCGTGTTGTTGCCAAGCAGGCTTTGGGCGCGATCGAGATTGATCTTCGCGAGACCGGCACGCGCTTCGGCGGCGGCGAGCTGCGCCTCTTCCACCGAGGTGTCGATTTCGACGAGGATGTCGCCGGCTTTGACCAGGGCGCCGTTTTCAACCGGGATGCGGATGATGGAACCGTCGGCGTCGGCGCTGATCGTCACGCCTTCGACAGGCGCGAGCGTACCGATCGCGCGGTGGACGGAACGCCATTCAACCTCCTGCGCTTCATACGTGGAGACGGCCGTCGGAGGCGGCGTATGCGATACGGACATCGCATCCTTGATTTGAGCGGTCTTGACGGTGCCAAGACCGAGTACGAGGACGCCGAATCCGGCGATCACGATAACAAACTTCTTAATCATGGGAGTGGTGCGAAGGCAGAGCCTGTAGGAACGTTGACTGGAAACTCATTGAGCGGGCTGGGCCCGCGCGGTGTTTGGTTGGTGGTTGAGCAGAGTGGCGGCGCGCTGGAGGATTTTGAGCAGGAGTTTGACCAAGGTTTTCCGCTCATCCTCGGTGAGCCCCGCCATCAACAGCGCCATGCGGCGGAAATGGCCGGGCAAAACTTCCTGGAGGCGTTCGCGACCGCGTTGCGTGAGCTGCACGGCCATCATGCGGCGATCGCGCGGATCGGGCTCGCGCGTCACGAGACCATCCCGCTCCAAGGTGTCGATCAGCCCGGTCATGGTCGCGCGCGTGACTCCGCAGAGATCGGCGAGTTCCGCCGGCGTGCTCGGTTCGGGACAGCCGGCCTCTTTGCGCAAGAGCAGCAGGAGCACTGAAAAACGCCCTTGGGAGATACGATGCGCGACCAGATTCTCGTCGGTCAGCCGAAATGCCTCGTCACCCGCGCGGAGCAGGTAGAGAAAAACCTCGCACGCCGACGGATCGAGGTCGGGAAAGGTCTTCGCCGCCTCCATGAGGCACTCGTATCGAGGGAAATCTTTGAGCAGAAGCATCGGCATTTAGATCCGTTCCGAGAATGTAAGGTGGCTTACAATTAGGACACTAATCATCTATTCAAGTTTGTCCTGCGCCGGTTTCAGAAATTTCATCTTTTCCCCTACACCGCCCTTTTTCGGGCCGAAAAAAAACGCCCGTCGGTGAGGACGGGCGTCGAAGAAAATTAACTCGCCACGGCGGCAGCGGGCGCCGCTGCCTTCGCTTGATCGAGCTCCGGAAGGACAACGCGATGGCAGAAGTCGCCGAAGAATTCGCCTGGATGACGTTCGACCGCATAGCGCTTCACGATCGGCGCGAGAAACGCCACGGCTTCGTCGATGGTGACCGATGGGAGCACGAGGCGGTTGAGGCGGGTGCCGTCGTATTTCGCGCCGAGGTAAAACGCGTACTTGTTGGGCGCTTTGCCCACCAAACCGATTTCCGCGAGGAACGGACGCGCGCAGCCGTTGGGGCAACCCGTAACACGGATCGACACCGGCTGATCGGCGAGACCGACTTCGGCGAAGAGCGGTTCGATCTTATCGAGAACGCCCGGAAGCGCGCGTTCGCTTTCGGCGAGGGCTAGACCGCAAGTGGGCAACGCCACGCAAGAAAGCGCGTTGAGGCGCTGACCCGAGCGTTGGTTTTCCTTGGTCAAACCATGCTTCGCGAGGATCGCTTCGATCACGGGCTTCTGTTCGTCGCTTATGCCGGAAATAAGCACGTTTTGCGACGGCGTGAGGCGGAAATCGCCTTGGAGCACCTGCGCGATCTCGCGCAGCGCGGTGCGCATGGGCCAGCCGGGGATATCTTTGATACGTCCGGAAAGGATGTGCAGGCCGAAGAACCACGAGCCGTTCTCCGTGCGGTGCCAGCCATGTGGATCTTGAACGGTTGTGAACTCGAACGGACGCGCCGGAGCGAGTTTCCAACCGAGACGATTCTCAAGCTCAGCGATGAACCATGGCAGTCCACGATCCTGAATCGTGTACTTGAAACGCGCGTGCTTGCGGTCGGTGCGGTCGCCGAAATCGCGTTGGATCGTGATCACAGTCGAACCGACTTCATTGACCTTATCGGGCGTGATGAAGCCGATCACATCGGCCAGACGCGGGAAGGTCGCCGCGTTACCGTGGCTCGTGCCCATGCCGCCGCCAACGGTGACATTGTAGCCGGCGATTTTGCCGTTCTCGACGATGGCGATGAAACCGAGGTCCTGAGAGAAAATATCGATGTCGTTCGACGGCGGCAGCGCGAAGCCGGTCTTGAATTTGCGCGGCAGATAAGTCGCGCCGTACAGAGGCTCGACGTCAGGTTCGCCGCCCGAGACGAGTTCGTCGTCGATCCAGATTTCGTGATACGCGCGCGTCTTCGGCAGGCAGTGGTCGCTGAAGCTTTTTGCCGCCTGATAAATTTCTTCGTGAGCCGCGGAGCGCTCGGGCAACGGCGGCGCCATGACGTTGCGGTTCACGTCGCCGCAAGCCGCGATCGAATCGAGCAGCACTTCGTGCAGACCGCGGATCAACGGTTTCAAATTTCCTTTGAGAACCGCGTGATACTGAAACGTCTGGCGCGTGGTGAGACGCAATTGGCCGTTGGCGGTTTTGTCCGAAAGCGCATCGAGCGCGAGCCACTGGGCGGGCGTCGCACGGCCGCCGGGCAAACGCACACGGAGCATGAACGAGTAGGCCTTTTCCTTGCCGGCCTTCTTCAGCGCGAGGCGCTGGTCGCGATCGTCCTGCAAATACAAGCCGTGAAATTTCGTGAGCTGGCTGTTGTCCTCGCTGATCGCGCCGGTCGACGTATCCGCGATATCCTGCGCAATCGTGCCGCGCAGGAAATTCGAGGCGGACTTCAACTCTTCATTACGAACGAGGGGCTTGGTAGCCACAGGTGCTGAGCTCATGGAAAGGATAACGTGAAGCCTCGGCCGCGAATCTTCAAGGAAAAACTAGTTTCTTACGTCGTATAGTAAAGATAACGCAAGAAACGTACCATTATCTATTTGCGATAGACTCCAAAATTCGCTCTGAAGCTTTTATTCCTTTCGCCATCACCCCGAGGTGAAAACTTTCATTCGGCGCATGCAGATTATCTTCCGGCAAGAAAAGCCCCATCAGCACGGAATCCAAGCCGAGGACGCGTTTGATATCCGCGATGATCGGCACGCTGCCGCCTTCGCGTAGATAGAGCGGCGGATTTCCGAAAATATCCGCGATCGCGGCATCGGCCGCGCGAAACGCGCTCGCGAGCACCGGCGATTGGTTGGCGGGAGTGTTCGAGCGGCCGGGCGGCACGACCACGTAAGGTGTGCCTTCGTGCTGATCGATGATCTCGAAGGTCACGTCTTTCGGCATGCGCTCACGCACGGTGCGATAAAGCAGTCCGCGGATTTTTGCCGGATCTTGATTCGCGACGAGCCGGCAGCTGATCTTCACGAACGCCTTGCTGGGAATGACCGTCTTGGTGCCCTCCCCTTGGTAGCCGCCGCCGATGCCGTTGAATTCCAACGTGGGCAGATAGCGCGTCGCTTCGAACGGCGTGTAACCCTTCGTCGTGTAGAACGCCGGGATGCCGAGAAACTCGCGGTACTGCTCCTCGCTCTGGCCGAGCTTGGCGAGTTCCGCGCGCTCCCACGGCTCGACATCGAGCACGTCGTCATAAAAGCCCGGCACATTCACGCGGCCATCCGGCGTGTGCAATGTCGCGCAGAGTTCGGCGAGCGCTTGTATTGGATTTCTCAATACACCGCCGTGCAGACCCGAATGCAGGTCGGTCTTCGCCCCCGTCGCCACCACGTCGAAGAGCACGAGGCCGCGCAGTCCGCAGGTGATCACGATCTGGTCTTCGCGCGGGCTGCCGGTGTCGGATAGAAACACGAAGTCCGCTTTGCGCAGGCGTTCCTGATATTGTTCGAGAAACAGCGGGAAACTCGGGCTGCCCATCTCCTCCTCGCCTTCGATCATGAAGGTGATGTTGAGCGGCAAATCGGGACGGCGCTCCAGCAGACGCGCGACCGCCGCGATATGCGTCATGAGCGGACCTTTGTTGTCGGCCGAACCGCGTCCATACAAACGCCCGTCGCGGATCTCCGGCTCGTACGGCGGACTCTTCCAGAGGTCGAGTGGATCAGCCGGTTGCACATCGTAGTGGCCATAGATGATCACATGCGGCCATTCGGGATTACCGTGACGCTCGGCCACGATCACCGGGTGCAGCTTCGTGTGCACCACTTCGACCTTGAAGCCGATCGAGCTCAGCAACTCGACGACAAACTCCCGCGCACCCTTCATGCCTTCGTGAAAGGCGGGATCGGCGGAGACACTGGGGTGACGGATGAATTCTTTGAGCTTTTCGACCGGATCAAACATCGCGCGCACCGTGGCGAAAAACCTATCCGCGCGCTAGCTGGAAAAATGTGAAAATACATCATAGTTCGCCGCTACGCGCATGACGCGGGCCGCAACGGTCCGGATGCCCGCATCCAGCCTTCGTCGACGCGCTCAGTACTTCGCGCGAGCGCTCTCGTAGAGCGCCATGTATTGCGGCGCGAGTTTCTCCAGATTGGCGATGCGCTGCTCGTCGCTCGGATGCGTCGAGAACCACACCGGCGTCTTTTGCGCACCGGCATTGGCCTGCGCCATTTTTCGCCAGAACGAAACCGCCGCGCGAGGATCGTAACCCGCGCCCGCCGCGAAACGCAGCCCCACTTCGTCGGCTTCGCTCTCGTGCAGACGCGAAAACGGCAGCGCATAACCGATCGTCGTGCCGATGCCATACGCGCTCAACACCAGCGCGCGCTTCTGCGGATCGACGTCTTTCGCCTGCATGCCGATCTCGGTCAGCGCGGCGACACCCGCGATCGCGTAGTTTTGCGACACGCGCTCCGCACCGTGACGCGACGTGACATGCGCGACTTCGTGCCCCATCACGCACGCGAGTTCGTCGTCGCTTGCCACGAGTTTCAACAAGCCGGTGTACACGCCCACTTTGCCGCCGGGCAGCGCGAACGCGTTCACTTGATCGGATTCGAAAACCACAAATTCCCACTCCGCATTCGGCAGCTCGCGGCCCACGGCGGCAGCGATGCGTTCGCCGACGCGCTTCACCTGCGCATTCGCTTTCGGATCGGTGGAAATTTTTTCTTCCTTCTTGATCTGATCAAACGAGGCGAGGCCCATCTGCGCCTCTTCATTGGGGGTAACAAACATCAATTGTCGGCGGCCGGTTTCCGGCACAACCGCGCAACTGGCATAAACGAGAACGGCGAGGAGCGCGAAAGCGATGCGAAGATGCATGGTGGATAAGAAGCTGCTCAGCAAAGACTCGCACGCAAGTCGCAGGTTCATGAGGAAAATCACAAAGGCAAAACTCCAAACGCCAAAGAAGGGCCTGCTCTCGGAGCGACGCCGCCAAAGTGCGCCTCTACCAAACGCCAAAAAATCCCAGCCGCTTTTTGCGAACTGGGATTTTTGGGCGTTTGAAACTCTGGCGTTTGCGGATTTCCGCGACCGCCACGACAGCCGTGGCTTTAGTGTTTAAAGTGACGCAGGCCGGTGAAGACCATCGCCATGCCGCGTTCGTCGGCGGCCTTGATGACTTCTTCGTCGCGCACGGAGCCGCCGGGCTGGATCGCCGAGGTCGCGCCCGCGTCGGCCGCGGCGATGAGACCGTCGGCAAAGGGGAACAACGCTTCGCTCACGACGACCGAGCCTTTGAGATCGAGCTTGGCTTCGCCGGCTTTCCACACGGCGATGCGCGAGCTGTCCACGCGCGCCATCTGACCCGCGCCGATGCCGAGCGTTTGTTCGCCGCGGCAATAAACGATCGCGTTCGATTTGACGTGTTTGCAGACGCGCCAGCCAAACATCATGCTCGCCCACTCTTCTTCCGTGGGCTGGCGCTTGGTCACGACCTTGAAGTTGCGCGGATCGCCGAGGATTTTGTTGCGATCCTGCACGAGCAAACCGCCGACAACCGAGCGCACATCGAGCAGCGAATCGGCGCCGAGACCTTCCTTCGCGATCATGAGGCGGAGATTCTTTTTCTTCGCAAAAATCGCCAGCGCTTCCTCGCTGAAACGCGGCGCAATGATCACTTCCGTGAAGATGTCTTTGATCTGTTCGGCGACGTCGGCCTCGAGCGTGCGATTGACGACAATGATGCCGCCAAACGGCGCCTGACGATCCGTCGCGAGCGCCTTGTGCCACGCGTCGATCAGCGAGTCGGCGCTGGCCGCGCCGCACGGATTCGTGTGCTTCAAAATCGCCACCGTCGGACGCTCGAATTCGCCAATCAGGTAAGTCGCCGAGGTGATATCAAGAATGTTGTTATAGCTGAGCTCCTTTCCTTGGAGCTGCTGGAAATGATCGTGGAACGTGCCGTAGAGCGCGGCCTGCTGATGCGGATTTTCGCCGTAGCGCAGCGCCTGCGCTTTCTTGAGAGAAATCGAAAACGTTTCGGGAAGTCCGGACAACGTTTCGAGATTCGGCTCGTCGGCCTGCGACTCGAGGTATTTCGAGATGGCGGCGTCGTAGCTGGCCGTGCGCTGGAAAACTTTGAGCGCGAGTTTGCGGCGAAGCGCCGCGAGCTCGGTGGGTTTATCCATCGAAGCAAGCACCGCATCGTAGTCGGCCGGATCGCAAACGACGGTGACGCTTTCGAAATTTTTCGCCGCGCTGCGCAGCATCGAAGGACCGCCGATATCGATGTTCTCGATCGCGTCTTCGAAACGCACGTTGGGCTTCGCGACGGTTTCCTCGAACGGATAAAGATTCACCACCACGAGATCGATCATGGGGATGTTGTGCGCCTTGGCGGCTTCCATGTGCTCGGCCTTGTCGCGACGGCAAAGCAGCCCCCCGTGGATTTTCGGGTGCAGCGTTTTCACGCGGCCTTCCATCATCTCGGGGAAGCCGGTGTGCTGGCTCACCTCGGTGACCGGCAGGCCTTTTTCGGCGAGGAGCTTCGCGGTGCCGCCGGTCGAAAGCAGGCGGAAACCATGGCGTTGCACGAGGGCGGTCGCGAATTCGACGAGGCCGCGTTTGTCACTCACAGAGAGCAGGGCGAGCTTTTCCATAGACGTAAGCGGCGTTTTTGCGCCCCGCAAAAATCACTGGCAAGCGTTTTGGGCGGGCGCGCCGGATGACCGTCCCACGCGGGATGCGCGATTCGCGCGCTGATGCCGAGTCTGGCGTTGCCACCGTCGCGGTTTCGCGCATCGGTGGGCGTTCCATGTTCGAATCGCTCACCGAAAAACTCGGCAACGCCCTCCGCAATCTCCGCGGTGTGGGAAAACTTTCCGAAGAAAACATGGCGGAAGCCCTCAAGGAAGTGCGCTCCGCCCTGCTCGGCGCCGATGTGCATTTTAAGGTCGCCCGCGAATTCGTTGAACGCGTGCAGGAGCAATGCGTCGGCCAGGAAGTCCTCAAAGGCGTCACGCCCGGCCAGCAGATCGTCAAAATCATCCACGACGAACTTGTGCGCCTGCTCGGCGAAGGCACCACCGCCCTCTCCGCCGCGCGCCCGCTGAAAATCCTCATGGTCGGTTTGCACGGCTCGGGCAAAACCACCTCGACCGCCAAGCTCGGCAAGCTCCTCAAAAAACGCGGTTATCGTCCTTTCGTCGCCGCGTGCGATGTGTACCGCCCCGCCGCCATCGATCAGCTCGAGATTTTGGCGAAACAAGAAGAGCTCGGTTTCTACGCGGACCGAAACTCGCAAGACGTCCCCGCGATCGGCACCGCCGCGCTCAACGCCGCAAAAGAGGCCAACGCCGACGCGATCATTTTCGACACCGCCGGCCGCCTCCAGATCGATCACGATCTCATCGAGGAAGTGCGCAAACTCCGCGAGCGTGTGCAGCCCGACGAAGTATTTCTCGTCGCCGACGGCGCGCTCGGTCAGGAGGCGGTCAACGTCGCGAAAGCGTTCAACGACGCGCTGCAACTCACCGGTCTCATCCTCACGAAGATGGACGGCGACGCACGCGGCGGCGCGGCGCTCTCGATCAAATCGATCACGGGCGTCCCGATCAAATTTGTCGGCACCGGCGAAAAGACGGCGGACTTCGACACGTTTCATCCCGACCGTCTCGCGTCGCGCATCCTCGGCATGGGCGACGTCGTTTCGCTCGTTGAGCGCGCGCAGGAAACCATCGATCAGAAAGAGGCCGAGAAAATGGCGGAGAAACTCCGCAAGGCCGAGTTCAACCTCGAAGACTTTCTCGCGCAGATGCAGCAGGTGAAAAAACTCGGTTCCATGCAGAGCATCCTCGGCATGATGCCCGGCATGAGCGGCATGCAACTGCCCGAAGGCGCGGACAAGCAAATGGCCCGCACCGAAGCCATCATCAAATCGATGACCATCCAGGAACGCCGCAAACCCGAGATCCTCAATGGCAGCCGCCGCAAACGCATCGCCGACGGCGCCGGCGTGAAGATCGTCGAGGTCAATCAACTGCTGAAGCAATTCCAGCAAATGCAGCAGATGATGAAGATGTTCAAAGGCGGCGGCGCTAAAAAGATGATGCGACAGATGGAAGCCATGAAAGCCAAGGGCGGCTTCCCCGGCATGTAGTGCTTTTTTCACTACACGGCCTATCTTTACTGACAAAAAACGCGCCGGACATCGGCGCGTTTTTTATTAGACAAATCAAACCGTGATGTTGTCCGGGATCTCCAGACAGCGCGTGCCGAAGCGCATCAGGAGCGCCTGGCTGAAGCCGAGATCTTCGAGCATCTCGATCGAAGTCGTGACGCACAGCACCACGCGCGCTTTGGGCTTCACCACATAATCGCGCAAGATCGCCTGCGCCGACTCCGACAAATCCGCCGCGGAAGGAATCACGATCACGTGATCCGACGGCACTTGATCGAGCAATTCGCGGCCGCCGACTTCCGGCAACTGGATCTCGATCAGCGGAGCATCGCCCACGATGCGTGCGAGCACCTCGCGAAACGGACTGCGCGGATTGCCCAGCAACGTGAGCGTGGCGGGAAAGTTTTTCACGCGCGCGATTTCTTTCTCGAACGCGAGATCGGCATCGCGCTTGGGCGACTGATCGCCGGAGAGCAGCAGCTGGATTTTGTCGCGAAGCACCTTGGGATCGACCGGCTTTCCATAGATCTCGGCGACCTTGAGCGCTTGGTATTCTTTCGAAAGTTCAGGGGAAACCGTGCCTGATACGATGATCGCCGGAACCTGCGAACGCTCGCGCAAGCGTTTCAACACTTCGGTGCCGCTCGCATGCGGCATGTCGTGATCGAGCAGGACGATGTCGAAGGTGTTCCTTTCCAGATTGGCCAACGCTTCACGCCCATCCGACGCCTGGGCGACTTCGTGCCCTTGGTTGGTGAGCAAAATAGAGAGCACCGTGCGACATACGGTAGAATCGTCTGCGATCAGAATCTTGGCCATGGAGAAAAACGGTGGAGCAACAACCATATCACTCGAAGCGACGCAACTCCTGCGAGCGATTATCGCGGTCAGAGACACAGGAAACTTTTCATAGCTACTCTGCGGCGCGAGTGGACGAACAAGTTGCACTTGGCGTGGGGTGTTCTCCCCGCCCACACTGCGCCATGGCTCCACGTTCCTCCGCACTCAGCGATGTCATCGCATGCGCTTCGCTCGGTTTGCGCGACGGCATTTCGCCGAAACTCATCGCGTTTTCCGTAGCGCTGTGGGTCGGCGCCGTCATGTTGTGGACGCTGATCCTCGTCTTCGCGTGGAGCGTGCTGGAGGCGGTCGCAGCGTTCATCACCGCGTGGGTCTTCCTCGGAATCTTCCGCATCTTCCCCGGCTGGCTGCCGGCATCTGCGCGGGAAAAAATCACGGGCGTCTCGCTCGCCGACGGCGGGCAGGCATTGCTCGGGCCGGTGTTCACGACGCTCACGTGGATTGTATTGGTGGCGCTGATACTGGCCGCCATCTACGCGACTGCGCGCATCGCGGTGGAGTTTTGGCTTATGCCGGCGATCCGCAAAGTCGTGGAGCGTCATTACCCGCCTTTCCCGCAGCATCCACCGTACAGCCTTTTGTCCACCGTCACCAATTTCGCCAAGACGAGCACAGTCGCGGTGGTGCTCGGCCTGCCCTTCTTGCTCGTGCCCGTGGTAAATGTCGCGCTGCTGTTTGTTCTCTTCGGTTATCTCAATGTACGCACGCTCGTGAACGAAGCGCTCGACGGCGTCGCGACCCGACAAGAACAACGCATCGTCATCCGCGCCGCGCGCGGTCGCATGATCGCGATGGGCTCGCTCCTCGCCGGCATCCTCGCGATTCCCGTGGTCGGACTTTTGACCCCCACCGTCACCGGCGCCGCCACGTGTCACCTCTGCCTGCGGGAACTCCGTCGACAGCGCGAAGGAAGCCCCGAACCTCATCTGTAGAGTTTTCCTCATCTAAAAATTGCCGCGAAATTTATCGGACGACGGCGCGGGCAGACGGTGCTATTTTCCCACCATGCGCCTGTCCGAAAAATTCATGTACGATCGCGTCCTCGCCAGCGATGCGGACTTCAACGGGCGCTTCTTTTTCGGCGTTCTCACTACGGGCATCTATTGCCTGCCCTCCTGCAAGGCGCGCAAACCGCTCCGCGAGAACATCCGCTTTTTTCCCTCGTGCGAAGCCGCTCGTGCCGCGGGTCTTCGTCCCTGCCGAAAATGTCATCCCGATGATTTCGCCCGCGGTGCGGATCCCATGCTCGAATCGATCGAAACGCTTGTCGGAGAGATCCGCGCCAACCCGGCCAACTTCGCCGATGCACGAGCCATCGTCCGGCGCTCCGGTTTCGGCACCACGCGATTGTTCGAGTTGTTCCGACAACACTACCACACAACGCCCGCCGATTTGTTGATGCGCGCGCGACTTGCTCTCGTACGCCGACAACTCGTCGAAACCGATCTTCCACTCGCCACCGTCGCCGCGAACGCCGGCTTCGATTCGCTCTCGGTTTTTCACGAACACTTCCGCCACGACACCGGTCTCTCGCCGACAGCCTTCCGCGCACTGCCGGGTTCGCGCAGCTTTACCCTCGCGCTCCCCGACGACTATTCGGCCGATCTTCTTCGCCGTGCGCTCGCTCGCGACCCACAGAGCATCAGCGAACGCCTGGCGGGCGATGTATTCACCGCGGGGATACGTCTCGCGGACGGTTCGCCCGTCAAACTTCAGCTTTTTATCAACGTCGACTCCGTCGAGGTGTCGTTCGAGGCTTCGCAGAGTTCCGCGGCGGTAGTCGTCCACGCCATCGTCTGTGGCATGCTCGGGCTCGATCAGGACACGGGCGGATTTGTAAGGTTCGCCCGAAAACTCGGGTTTGCGCGGCTCGTGAAAGGCCGCGAGGGGTTGCGCATCGTGCAAAAACCATCGGTCTTCGATGGATTGCTTTGGGCGATCATCGGTCAGCAAATCAACCTCCCCTTCGCGCGACTTCTGCGGCGGCGACTCACCGAACTCGCCGGCACACCGCTCGACGAGAATCTCTTCGCGCTGCCAACACCCGCAGACATCGCTCGACTCTCCTCCGAGCAACTACTTCCGCTCCAATTTTCCCGGCAAAAGGCCAGCTATCTCATCGAACTCTCGCGGCGCATCGTGGAGGGAGCGCTCGATCTCCGTTCACTCTCCGCGCGCTCCGCGACACACGCCGAACGCAGCTTGCTCGCCATCCGCGGGCTCGGGCCGTGGTCTGTCAACTACGTCATGATGCGCTCGCTCGGTTTCGCCGACTGTGTGCCCTACGGCGACACCGGGCTCACTTCCGGATTGCACACGTTGTTCGCGCTCGAAACGCGTCCCGACGTTCAGGCCACGCGCCAACTCATGAATGTCTTTTCACCGTATCGCAGCCTCGCCACCGCGCATCTCTGGCAACTCGCGCACACGCCTTCCCCATGAGTCATATCGTCGTCACGCTTTCCACGTCGCTCGGTCCCTTCACGCTCGCTTTCGATCGCGAGGAAACGCTTCTCGCCACCGCCTTCGGCGATGCGCGCGCCGTTCTTTCGCGGCTGAAGAAACGTCGCGCCTTCGTTGATCCTTCGTGGGAAGCGATCACCGACGAACGGAAAACGAGCGCGGAAATCCGTTCGGTGTTACAACAAGTACGGGCATATTTCGCGGGCGAAGCTATTTCGTGGCGCGTGCAGCTCGCGCCGGCGGAAACGCCTTTTCAGGCCGAGGTGCGCGCCGAGCTGCAACGTATCCGTTTTGGGGATACAAGGAGCTACGGAGAAATCGCACGCACGCTCGGCACGTCCGCGCGCGCGGTTGGACGCGCCAATGGCGCCAATCCTGTCTGCGTGATCGTGCCGTGCCACCGCGTCGTCGGCGCCGACGGCTCGCTCACCGGCTTCGCTTTCGGCGAGGCGATTAAACAAAAACTGCTCGCGCTCGAAGGCGCACGCGCCGGCTGACTTCACCGGCCATTAAACGAATCGCCGTGCTTATGGCAGCTTCGCCTGAACGAGCTTGCTGACGCTGCCGAAGTCGATGAGGCCGGCGTCGGGATGCTTTTTCAGCACACCGATCACTTTGCCCATTTCCTTCTTCGAAGCGGCGCCACTCTCGCGAATGGCGGCATCGACCAGCGCTTCCACTTTCGCGGCGTCCAGCGCCTGCGGGAGATATTTTTCGAGAATGCGAATCTCGTTTTCGTTGGCGGCGACGAGGTCGTTGCGTCCGCCTCTGGCAAATTCCTCTTTGGCGTCGCTGAGGTTCTTCACGGCTTTGCGCAGGGTCGCGATGACGAGCGCGTCGTCGATGGGTTTACCCGTATCCATTTCAGCGCGCTTGATGGCGGCGTCCGCCGTGCGCAGGGCGGTGGTCGTGACGGCGTCGCGGGCTTTCATCGCCGCGATGATATCGGCGCGGAGAGTTTCGTAGAGAGTAGCCATGACGCGAAAGTGCTCGCGACGGGCGCGAGGGTCAACGGGCGAACGAACGCAGTCCCTGCGCCGGCGCCGGCTGAGCTTTCTTCAAAGTTTCGGCTTCGAACAACGACGGCGAGAGCTGCAGCCCCATCGCGGCGGCGGTGACTTCGAAACGCGTTTTGTCGCGCGTGGTGTCGTCGCGGAAATCGCCTTCTTTCACGATCCAGCGGTTGTCGACTTGGATGAAGCTGCCGAGACGCAGCGTCTTCAGCGGCTTGTCGTCGGCGCCGATGAGCTCGAACTGCACGAGCGCGTGGTAAGCGGTGTCCAGATACACACGCACGCCGGCCAGCTGCGGCTGTTGCGCGGCGAGATCGGCGGGCGGATAAAACACAAACACGTGAGCCGGACGATTCGAGCGGCGCACCACGCCTTCGAACTGAAAATCCGTCCAATGAATAAACGGCATCTGCAGATCGAACAGCGACACATGCGTGTCGGCCAGCGGCTCAAACCACGCGGAGCCGGTGACCGGACGAACCTCATTTAAAGGATCATCCGCGCGCCACAGCCAACACGCGCTTTGAGGACCAATCTCCACAATCATGCGTCGCTCGGCGGCATCGCCCGGCCAGAGCACAATGCGGGAAACAGCGCCTTTGTCGTTGCGACTGCCCCAGAGACGTCCGGGGATGCGTTTACTCACACCGCCTTCACGGGGAAGTACGCTGAGTTCAAACTCCCAATAATAATCGCCTTCAATGCCGCGCTGGCGGAAGTCTTCCAAGATCTGACGCCCTTCCTCCTGATCGGGCTGACCGATGCGCAGATACTGCGTCTGCGGACGAATACGCTTCGGCTGTGCGTGCAGCGGCGTCAGTAACACCCCGCCTAAAAGGAGAAGGCAGACGACCCGGGCCGTCTGCCTTGGAAAGATTTTCGAGCGTTTCGCTCGCATAAGCACGCGCTCAGGGCTGAGCCGGCGTCGGCTCGGCGGCCGGGGCGGATTCAGGAGCCGGCGCGGATTCGAGCGCGGGGGCCGGAGTCGCGGCGGGAGCGGTGAAGCTGGGCAGTTCGTCGCCCGACGTTGCACCGTGTTTGTGCTGGTAAATTTGAGCGAGGTAGAGACCGAAGCTGAGGACGAAGAAAGCAATCGTGGCCTTGATGGTCGCGCCCGTGAGGATGTTACCCGTTTCAGCGCCGAAGGTGGCCTCCGCCATACCGCCGCCCATGGCGGCACCGACACCACCGTCGCTCTTCGCCTTCTGCATGAGAACGAGCAGGACGAGGAAAACGGAGATCAGGATCAGGACGACCGTGAAAATGTTGATGAGGATGTTAGCCATTTGAAAGGGGCCAACAGAGCAGGCCGGGCGAAGGGATGTCAACGCCGCCGTTCCCGGGCGGAACGGACGCTTCGCGGCTTAGCGGCAAGATTGTGCGGGCCAAAGGCGCCCGGGAGCAGGTCCGCCACGGTGGTTTCCACGCGTGCATCACTATCGCAAACCGAGATAATCCGCACGGCGGGACCAAATTCAGAGATCACTTGCCGGCAGGCCCCGCAGGGAGCCGTCGGCTTTTTTGTGGGCGTGTAAACGACGACGCAGCGCAACGCGCGCGCTCCTTGCGAGATCGCGGTGAAAATCGCGGTCCGCTCGGCGCAATTGCAGAGTCCGTAGGACGCGTTTTCCACGTTCGCGCCCGCAACGATTTTTCCGTGCTCCGTGAGCACGGCGGCGCCGACCGTAAATCCGCTGTAGGGCGCGTAGGCATGCTTCGCCGCATCACGCGCGGCTTCTTCCAATCGACGCAACTGCACGGGAGTCGGATTCATCGCGAACATCAAAGTGCCAGCTCCGCCCCTTCGAGCGCAAGGAGCCTTCGCTTGGCCTCGATGCCGCCCGGCGCCGAAAAACCGGTCATGCGTCCATCCGCGCCGACAAAGCGATGACACGGGACGAGCAGCGGCCAGGGATTGCGTCCGAGCGCTCCGCCGATCGCACGACTCGCTCCGCGATCGCGACCGAGGGCCTGCGCCAGCCATCCGTAGGTACGCACTTGTCCCGGCGGCACGCGCAACGCGGCGCGATACACGTCTTGTTGAAACGGAGTCACGCGTGCGAAGTCGTACCGCACGTCTCCAATATCCTGATACACGCCGTCGAGGTGCGCCCGGATGCGCGCGCTCAAATCGAGCACCCACGCGGGCGGGCTTTCGTCGTCGGTCGATTCCCGCGCGGTTTCGGATTCGATCGGCGGCGAAAATCCCGTCACGCCGGCGTCCGACCACGCTAATCGGCAAGCGCCCCAGGTGGTTGAAAACGTGAGCGCGGGCATCGGCGAAATCGCGTCAGCTGGACTTTTTCTGAAACGCCGCCTTCAGCGCAGCCGCCACATTGTGCGGCACGAAGTGCGAGACATCGCCGCCGTAGCGGGCCACTTGTTTCACGAGATTGGAGCTGGTGTAGCTGTAGGTCTCGTTGGGCATGACGAAGATCGTTTCGATCGACGGCTTCAGGTGGCGATTCATGAGCGCCATGTTGAACTCGAACTCGAAGTCCGAGAGCGCGCGCAATCCGCGGATGATGGCGACCGCGCCTTGCTCGACGGCGAAATCCACGAGCAAACCGCCAAACGTCGTGATCCTGACGTTGGGAAATTTTTCGATGTTGGGGCGGATCATCTCGACCCGTTCCTCGGCGGAAAACAGCGGACCTTTGCCTTGATTATGCGCGACCGCCAACGTGACTCGGTCAAAAAGCTTGGAGGCACGGCCGAGCACATCGAGGTGCCCGTACGTGATGGGATCGAAGGTCCCTGGATAGATGCAGTGACGCATTTTCGTGAAAGGATTCTTGCTCGCGTGGTTAATCAGGCTGGTGATCGGACGTCCGTTTCTGAAAGCTCGAACGATTCATGAGCACGAACACCAATAACCTCCCGAAGACGAGGCTGTTTTCACGCTATCTCCGCGCGCGCCAATGAAGTTGAATCTCCCGAATCTCATCACCCTTTCCCGTATCCCTACGATGTTTCTGATCGTGTGGTTGATGTACTGCACCTGGCGCGGCGCGGCCACGCTGGCTTTCTGGATCTTCATCGCGACGGCGGTGGGCGACTGGCTCGACGGCTACCTCGCGCGCCGGCAAAATCTCGTGTCCAACTTCGGCAAGTTTATGGATGCGCTCACCGACAAGATTCTCGTGCTCGGCCTCATGGTGGCATTCGTGGAGATCTTCGATTCGCCGCTGTTCCTGGTGATGGTGCTGCTCACACTGGGACGTGAGTTTCTCGTGAGCGGCATGCGTATGGTCGCAGCGACGCGCGGTGTGGTGGTGGCGGCCGAGCGCGGCGGGAAAACCAAGACCCTCTTCCAACTGATCGCGGTGGGCTTCCTCCTGTTTGTCCCGATGCTCACGCAAGACTTTGCGCCGTTGATGAAGTTCGATGCGACGGACTACGCCGTTGTTCTTCACAGGATCGGCATCGGCCTCTTCATCATCGCGACGATACAAACGGTGATCTCGGGCGTGAACTACCTGAGGAAATATCGTCAGGTGTTTTCGGATACAGACGCATGAGCTTCACGCATCCCGTCTGGCCCCGTTTTCTTCCCACTAAAACGGTGCTCACGCTGGCAACAGTCGGCCCGGTCGGTCGCATGCGCAACGCGCCCGGCACGTGGGGCTCGCTCGCCGGGCTGATGTATCAACTGATTTTCTTCCACTATCTGCATCCGTTGCACGCGGCGTTGCTGACGCTGCCCGGACTCTGGCTGACCGCGGTCATTTGCGGCGAAGCGGAATTTCGACTTGGCCAACGCGATCCCGGACAAGTCGTGCTCGATGAGTTCGCGGTGATGCCGCTGTGTTTTCTCGGCTGGCAAACGATGGCGCGTGCGCTGCCCGAGGCGGATTGGGCTGGACCATGGATCGTGTTGCTCGCGGGTTTCGCCGTATTTCGTTTCTACGATATTTTGAAACCTCTCGGTATCTCGCGTCTGCAAAATCTCCCCGGCGGTTGGGGGGTGCTCGCCGACGATGCGGCCGCCGCGCTCGCCACGTGCGCCACACTTCACGGTGTAGCGCTGGCGTGGATACACTGGAGTTGATCGATCTCTTAAAAACGCAAAGCGACCACCCGTGAGAGTGGTCGCTGCGGCCATTCACCTCGTGTCAGGCTGCCGGTGGGCGGCGGCCGACGATGAACGAGAGGATGAAGAGAACGAGGAAGACAAGGAAGAGGACTTTGGCGATACCCGCCGCCGTGCCCGCGATGCCTCCGAAACCGAGCACCGCCGCGATGAGCGCGATGACGAGGAAGGTGATAGACCAGCTTAACATGACGTTCCTTTGATAACCGATCCTTTATAGGAGCTCCGCGTGCGGGACCGGGGTCACACGCGGAGCACGTTTTGAGCAAGTGGTCGAGAGTCCTGCGTCGCTCACCAGTGGCGTGCACCGGCCGAGCGGCGCTTGAGATTATTCGCCCGCCACCGTGTTGACGATGGTGAGTTCGTTATTCACGTCGCGGACGCCGGAGATGTCTTTGGCGATCTTACCCGCGAGTTCCTTTTCGGCCGAGTTCTTCACTTCGCCGCGGAGCGTGACGACGCCATTACGAGTCGTGACCTCGGTGCGCATGGCGCTCGTGGAACGATTCATCGCGAGCGAGCCCTTCACCTTGGCGGTGATGGACGCGTCGTCGAATTTTTCGCCCGTGGTGCGGCCAGCGTCTTCCGCGCGAGCCATGGCGCGATCGCGGTCGGCGTCGAGGCTTTCGCGTTCGCGATCGATATCGGCCCGGGCGCGGGCGCGATCACGATCGAGGTCGGCGCGGGCATGCGCACGGTCGCGATCGAGTTCGGCACGTTCACGATCAGCGCGGGAAACCACAGTGATCTTGTTATCAACCGACTTCACACCTTTGACGTCGGAGGCGTATTGAGCCGCAAGCGCCTTTTCAGCGGCTGTCTCGGCGGTGCCCGTGAGGGTGACCACGCCGTTCATTACTTGGACGTCGGTGTCGGCGAGGCTGACATTGCGATGATAGAGGAGTGAGCCGCGCACTTTGAGCGCGATCCAATCATCGGAGGACTCCTTCGGCTCGGGTTTTACTTCGAGCTTGTTCACGACGCTAACCACGCCGGGGAGGCTGCGGGCGGTGTCTTCGGCGAGACGTTTTTGATCGTTGCTGTAAACGTCGCCTTTGAGGGTGACGACGCCGTCTTCGGCATCGACCGAGATCTTGGTTTCACGGAGCTCGGAGCGGGTCACTTCCGAGTGCTTGAAACTCTTTTCAATGCGGTCGTCCAAATCGTCATCGGCGAATAGCCCTGCCGGGAGGGCGACAGCGGCGGCGACGGCGAAGAGGCTGGAGCGGAGCGTTTGAGTGGAGGATTTCATGGTGGTGTTTTTTGGGCTCAATGCTGGCCGGAAAAAACAACGGGGAGGCCGACCAAGTGAGGCGTTGAGCGATTGTCCTTCCTCATAGCCGCGGGTGTGCCATCGCCGCCGGAACTTATTCGTTAATAGCTTACTTAAAGTAACTTAAAAAATAAACCGCCCCTCGCTCTCTTCATCGCTTCGTCTCATTTTGCTGCGAATTGCATCCACCGCGAAACTCGCCGCACTGCATCCGGCATTCAGCCCGACCACGCATTTTTACATTCCTACCCGCACTTCGCCAAATCCCCCGTTACACCTCGCCGCGAAGGGGCCCGTGCGATTTTCTATTTGCCCCTCCCTCGCCCCTACTCTTTCTGCTCCCCCGCAACAGGGGACAGACTCCGGTTGCGCGTTAAAACCCAGCCATGTCACTCCTCCCTTTCAGCAGCCAGCTCATCGCCGATGTCGGCATCTCTTTCGGCGACGAAGGAAAAGGCCGCCTCATCCCCGAGGTCGCCGACGAACTCCGCGGCACGCCCGCCGCCGTCTCCGTGGTCTTTAAGGTCAACGGCGGCGCCAACTCCGGCCACACCGCGGGCGGCATCAAGCTGAACCTGCTCCCCGCCGGCGTCGTGGTGAAAGACGCGCCGCACCTGTGCATCGGCGCAGGCGTGGTGGCCGACCCGCGCAAGTTTTTGTGGGAAGCGCTGCCCTTGGAGAAAAAAGGCCACGCCGTACGCTCGCGTCTGCTGATCGATGAACATGCGATGTTCTCCGATCTCACACACCGCCTGCTCGACCTCGCAGGCGAAGACTATCGCGTGAAAGTCCTCAGCGAAGAACCGCGCGGCTCCACCGGTCGCGGCATCACACCCGCGTTCAACGAAGAGACCAGCCTCTTCCAGATTTTTTATTCAGCCTTCCAAGGTCCGCGTGACGCATTTGCGCAAAAACTCGCCCAACGCGTCGATCGCGCCCTGCGCACGATCCAGCATGTGTACCGCGTGACGCCCGAGACGTGGCACTCGTTTTTCGACACCCTCACCGCCGCCGAACTCCGCGCCAACGCCGAGGGCATCGAACTCGGCTGCTTCGACAAAACGGAATTCGATTTCGCGCAGTTCCGCGGCTCCGAGCCGTTCACGATCAATCTCGAACGCCTCACGGAAGTTTATTGGGACGCCGGCCGCCGCCTCGCTCAAAACATCGGCGAAGTCCGCGAACTCCTTCTCCGCGAAATTCGCGCTGGCCACACCATCATCGGCGAATTCGGCCAGGCCTACTGGCTCGATAAACGCCACGGCTTCACGCCCAACGTCACCGCGTCGCACACCTACACGCCTGAGTTTTTCCAAAGCGGCGGTATTCCGGTGCAACCGATCCACACCTTCGGCGTCGCCAAAGCCTACGACACCAAAGTCGGCACGCACGTTTTCCTCACGCAGATGGACGACGCCCATCCGCTCGCCGTCAAACTCAAGAAAATCGAGTTCGGCACCAGCACCGGCCGCCAGCGCATGGTCGGTTGGTACGACGCCGTGGAGAAAGGCGACGTGCTCCGCTACGGCGGTTATCAAGATCTCATGATCAACAAAGCCGACGCGCTCACCTACAGCGGCGATTGGCACGGAGATCTCCTCATCTGCACGCACTACGAAGACGCGTCCGGCAAAAGCTATCATCACGTGCCGCGCAACGAAGCCGTCCGCAAAACGCTCCGCCCCGTGTACACAAAACACGCCGGCTGGTCCGAAGACATTTCGCACATCCGCCACTTCGCCGATCTCCCGAAAAACGCGCAGAAGTACGTCGCCGCGATGGTCCGCGCGACGCTCGAAGTCGCTTATCACGGCGAAACCTGGCCGAGCACCCTGCCCAACCTCCGCTACCTCGGCGTCGGTCCCGAACCGTCACAAATCATCAAGGACGTCCCGCCAACGGCGGAGTTGGTGAAGTTGTAAGATCAAAGTCTCCACTTCCTTCAAACCGCTTTCAGGCCCACGGTGTCACTTGCCAACGAGAGACACCGTGCCAGATTTCGCTCGTTGTTCACTTCCGGCAGCAACTCCCTCGCTAACAATCGCCGCGGCTTTATGACATCGAGGGATCAGCTGACGCTTCTTCGGCTCACGCCTGCCGATGCGACTCTCATGCCCGCGTGGCTGGCGATGTTTGGCAAAGCGTTTAACGAGCTGCCCACTTATACCGAAGCCCCGCCAAGCGACGCTTATCTTCGCAAACTCCTCGCCAGCGAAACGTTCATCGCGCTGGCCGCGTTGAAAACGGATCGAGTCGTCGGCGGGTCTCGCCGCTTACGAGCTCATCAAGTTCGAACAGGAGCGCAGCGAAATCTACATCTATGATCTCGCAGTCGATGAAGCGCATCGGCGGCAGGGCATCGCCACCGCATTGATCACCAAGCTCAAGAAAATCGCCCTCCAACGCGGCGCTTACGTCATCTACGTGCAAGCCGACTACATCGATCCGCCCGCGATCGCGCTCTACTCCAAACTCGGTCGGCGCGAAGACGTTCTTCATTTCGACATTCCGGTGGAGCCTTGATGCGGCGCATCGGCTCTTCGCGGCTCGCAGGGTTTTCTTTCATGGCATGTAAACAGCCTCGCCGCGCCCGCGAATAATGCTCCAGCTACAGGCGGATACCCCTGCTATGTCCGCGGCCCCCACCCCTCCGAAAACCGCTGGCTCATTCTCGGATCTGATCCGGGAGGAGTACGCTCAACTCAAGCTGCGCGAAAACCCCGGCCGGCCTCAACCTCCGCCCGGCGAATCGCCGCCTCCGGCCGATCCCGACGAGTTCGAAATCGCTTCGTCCGATCTCACGCATGAGCCGTGGGTGCGTTTCACCAAACGCGATCTTTTCGGCATCGCGTTCTCCGGCGGCGGCATTCGCAGCGCGACATTTAACCTCGGCGTTCTGCAAGCGCTCGAACGTCTCGGCGTGCTGCGCCATGTGAACTATCTCTCCACCGTTTCCGGCGGTGGTTACATCGGCTCGTTTTGGACCGCGTGGCTGCGTCGTCGGCGCGACGATCCGCATTCATTTTTCCCGTCGCCGTCGTCGACCGATTATCACATGCGCGATCAACGTGAGAGCGCGGAGATTCGTCACCTGCGCGAATTCAGCCGCTTTCTCATGCCGCGCATGGGCTTTTGGCATTATGAAACGTGGAGCGCGATCGTCGCCATTCTCGGCGGTATGATTCCCGCGATGGTCGCCGCGCTGTCGACCGTCGCGATTGTCCTATACGGGTGGTTTCTCCTCAACGCGGTCGTGCTCAAATCCGGCCCGTGGTGCAGCACGTTCCTCTTCGCGGCGATCACGCTGGTTTTCCACATGACCGCGGAGTTTCTCTGGCGTCGCACCGGCAAGAACGGCGCCGTCGAAACAAACGTCTGGAAAAATGCGCCCATCATCGTCACCACCGCCATCGTCTCCGCCGCAGGTTGGTATTTGGTTCGTGAATACAACTTCGCCCATCTCAACACGCACTGCTGGGCCACGCCCGCGGCGTTTTGGGACATCGTTTCGCAACCTTCGTTTTTTGGTGATCCCGATTTCCACCGTGCGTTGCTGTTGCCGTCGGTCGCGTGGGTGCTCGCCGCGCTCGTGATGCTCGCGGGTCGCGGCGCCGCCGCGCGCTTGGCGCCCGACGAAGAGGCGGTCACGTGGAATGTGACGCTCGATCGCTCGACCTCGCGCTGCCTCGGCGCCGCGGTGCTTTGCGCGGGTTTTGCTTTGTTGTGGATGGCCGGTCGCTGGCTCCTCGTGCGCAACGGCTCGCTGAGCTTGGGCGGTTCGGTGACATCGGGCGCCGTGCTCGGTGGCGTGTTCTTTTGGTTGCGCGGCTGGCTCACCAAACCGAGCGAAGAAACGCGCGCGACGACGCTCTGGGGAAAATACTCCGAGCGCATCAAACCGATGCTTCCGCAACTCGCCGCGCTCGGCGCGATGTTGTGCATGTTGCTCACCGTCGCATTGCTCATCCAGAGCTTCGGTCACGGCGACTACCTGCTGGCCGGCATAACGACGCCAGCAGTGATCATCGTGGTCACACTGTTCTGTTTCGATCCGGCGCGCATCGGTCTGCACGATTTCTACCGCTCGCGTCTCGCGCGTTGTTATCTCGGCGCGGCGCCGAAACACGGTACGACTCCCTCCCGGGCCACCGTCGAGCAGCCGGACGACGATCTGACGTTTGGCGAGTTGCGCGGAAAAACCGTTTCGCCGGGTCCGATCCATCTCGTGTGCTGCGCGGCCAACAATCTCGCGGGTGATCCGCTCACGAGCTTGTATCGCGGCGCGCGCAGCGTGGCGATCTCGCCGATCGGGTTGTCATTGGGAAATGAATACGCAGCCATGCCGCATCTGCGACTCTCGTCAGCGATCACGGCCTCCGCCGCGGCTTTCAATTCGCAGATGGGACGCGTCTCCATGGATCTCGGCTTCGCGGTGTCTTTCGTGATGAGCGCGTTCAATCTCCGCCTCGGTCTTTGGGTGCCGCATCCGGGCAACGCGTCGAGTCGCATTCGGAAGGTCGTGGGATTGCCGTTTTTCTTCGAGATGCTCGGTCACTCCAAATGCGCACCGCTCGCCAACCCATCCGCAGCGCTGCCCAACGCCGCCGAGAATCCGCCGCGCCACGCCGCGAAAAAACATCGCTTCAGTTACCTGCATCTTTCCGACGGCAGCCACTTCGAGAACCTCGGGCTCTACGAACTCGTGCGCCGTCATTGCCGCTACATCATCGTGACCGACAGCAGCGCCGATCCGGAAGTCGCGTTTGACGATCTCGCGAACACGCTGCGCCGCGTGCGCGAAGATTTCGGCGTGGAGATCGAACTCGATGTCGAACCACTGCGTCCCGGTCCGAACGGTCGCTCGAGCCAGCACGCCACCATCGGCACGATTCACTACGACGGCATGGCGGGCACCGACAAAGGCACGGTCATTTATTTCAAACCCGCACTCACCGGCGACGAGCCCGCGGACGTGCTGCAATATCAAACACGCAATCTCGCGTTCCCCCACGAGGGCACGAGCGATCAGTTCTACGACGAAGCGCAGTGGGAATCTTATCGCCGCCTCGGCGAACACGCCGCGATGTCCGTGCTGCGTTTCGAAGCCGAGCACATGCGCCAGGCGAGTTTCGTGGACAACATGTTCCTCGAGGTCGGCAACCAATGGCATCCCAACAAGGCGCAGCATCAGCAGGTGTTTCTCGAACTCGCGGAACGTTGCGACGCGCTCGAAGACGAGATCCGCGCCAACGCTTCCAATCGTCTCCTCGCCGAACTTTTTCCCGAAGCCATCGCCGCGCACAAGCCCGCCGCCGCTCCCGCGAAAAATGCCGGCGCGCAACCCGAGCGCGACGAAAACATCCAGACGCTCTTCTACCTCATGCGCGTGCTGCAGATCATGGAAGACGCGTTCCTCGGCGCAGAGCTTCAGGAGACGTGGTCGCATCCGATGAACGCCGGTTGGATGAGTTATTTCCAACGCTGGGCCTCCACGCCGTCGTTCCGTCATTGGTGGCCGCTGCTGCGGCCGCTCTACGGCGCGGGCTTCCGCAACTTCGTCAAAGAACGTTTCAACCTGCGCCTGCCGCGGGGCGTTCACAACAAACCCGCCGCGCGCCTCTCACTCAACGTTCCCGATACACTGGAGAAACTTCCCGACACGTACGCGTGGAAACAATGGGCGCTGCGCTTCGGTGCGCCTCCGGCCACGAATCGCAAAGTTCTCTCCTACTCACTCAAGCTCGAAGCTTCGGGAACGATCCCGTCCGGCGACCCGATCGATGTCGGTTTTCTTCTCTATCAAGAAGTCGATGGTCATGAAGGCGCACGCTGCGCGAGCTGGGACTGTCGCGAGATGTTTGTGCCGCCCGCGTTGAGCGGCGCCGGCATTTCTGCGCGTTTTCTCGAAGGCGCGATCGAGTATTTCCGCGATCATCAACCGCACCTCACGGGCATCCGCGTGGACATCGGTTACAACGAGCCATCGACCTCCGACCAACGCTCTCCACGTCCGAACCGGGCTTCACGTCTGGAACGCGTGCAGACGATCAGTTTCTACAAGAGCCGCGGTTTCACGTACCTCTCCAGCGACGAAAGCACGATCCTCTGCTTCGATCTGGAACGCGCCCGCGCCGAACGCACAGCTTTCGCGCGTAAATCTCAGAGAGGCTAAATCGCCCAAACGCTGCGCTCACAAACGCGTCGCAAACGCCCTTCATACCGCGATTGCGCCGTTGGGGAACGTTTGGTCCTGCATCACTACACAAGTTTCCTCGATCATTTCGGCAACGCTCACGCCTGTCCACGGCGGCACCGTTTGCGGCAGCGACGCGAAATGGGCCGTGAGGCGATTTTGGAAAAACATGCGCTCTTCCGGCGTCACCGGCACCCACGTGCGCACCAAATGCGCATACATCTCGCGCGGGGTCAAAATGCGGTGGCCTGCTATAAAATAAAACTCCGTGCCAGCGGTGTTGCGAAAAGCCGGCGTGAATCCCCAAACAAATTCGTGACGGTAGAAAAAATGTCCCGTGGCAAGCAGGTGCCTGGCGATTTCATCGAGCTGTTGACGCGTGTACTTCATGCGAATGAACCGCACGACTGGACGCACGCGGCTCCCCTCTCAGTCCAGCTATCTGCATGCCAACAACCCGTTTTGAGCAAAACTGACCACTCCTCGAAAACACTCCTATCCGACTAATAATTAACAATTTAAAATTAACCTAAGAACATCGCTCTTACGATAGCGGAGTCGACAAAATGGCCCACTTCGCTTTTTTCAGCGCGCCCGACATGACCACCACGTCTCCCGCTTCCACCTCCTCGGCTTCGCGTCAGGATATCCTGCTGGCGTTCGGACTACTGGTGTTCACGGCCATCGTTTTCTGGCCGCCCCTGCGCTGGCTGGCCACGCAGACCTTCGCGCGCGAACAGCTGAAGCAATCCTTCATCTTGGTGGTGCTCGCGGGCATCTGGATCGCGTTCGAAAACCGCCGCGTGCTGCGTCTGCAGCTTCAATTCTCCAATCGCACCCTCGGCTGGTTTGTCGCCTCCTATGCTTTGGCGATCGGCGCGCTTGTATTCAAAACTCCACTACTGATCCTCGCCGGCATCGTCGCCGCGGCCAGCGGTGCGGTGGAATACGCGTTCGGACGCCAGGCGCTCAAACGCACGCTGCCGCTGCTCGCCGCTTTCTCGGTCCTTATCGTGGGTGTATTGCTTTTCCCGATACTTGACTGGCCGCTGCGCAAAATGGCCGGCATCGAGTCCGCCCGTTTCCTCCAATCGCTCGGGCTCTCGTCGCAACTCGCGGTAAGTTCTCCGCCCGACGTGAAGCTGTTTCTAATCGCGCCCACGCAGACGTTTCTCGTGGCGACGGAGTGCAATGGCTTCGGCCTGATCACCTCGAGTTTTCTCCTCGGGCTCATCCGCCTGCTTCATCGTCGCGCCGCGTGGGGCTGGTTTGCGGTGCTTCTACCGCTCTGCGTCGCGGTGGCCTTCGTCTTTAATTTCCTCCGCATCGCCGCGATCGTGATGCTCGCGCCACGTTTTCCGAATCACTACGATGTGCTCCACGAAATCGCGGGCCTCGTGGCGCTTTACTCGGGTCTCGGGGTCGTCTGGGTCATCACCAGCACGCGCTCACGCTGAGAAACGCGCTGTGGGCGAGAACTTCGCCAAAATCATTGCTCCGGAGTCACGTTCACCGGAACCAGTTCTTCCACCGTCCGCAGGATCTGATCGGCGCGGAAGGGCTTTTCCAGATGGCGGATATTTTCGATTCCGCGCTCGGCGCATTTTTCGATCGCCCAATTGCCGTATCCAGAAATCAACAACGCCGGCATGCTCGGCACTTTTTCGCGGAGATGACGGATGATTTCGCATCCATCCGCGCCCGGCAGTTGGAAATCCGTTATCACCGCGGACAGTGATTCGGCATCGAGCGCGGCGACCTCTTCCAACCGTGATGCCACTTCTACCTGATAGCCCGCGTTGGTGAGGACCGTTTTGACCAGGAGACCGATGAATTCGTCGTCCTCAACGAGTAAAATGCTGGGTTTCATAACGCGATTGGGGATCGAGATCCGCATGGGTATTCCGCAGCCGACAATGCGCAAGACAAGCCCTTGTTTATGCCAATGGGGATAAATATTAGCGCGAGCGGTGGTCGGTCCGCGTTTATTCTTCATAGGCGCGCGAGCCAAGCTGTCGGAGACCGCTCGCGGTATTCGAAATGGCACTACACGTCAGCCCGGCGAAGTGGCTAGCGGGAAGCCACCGTTACCAGCGGTCGTAACGCGGACGACCGTAGTGATCGTGCAGCCGGCCCGCATAATCCGGCGTGATGGGATTCTTCGGATCGTATTCCGGGCTGCCTTCGATCGCTTCTCGGCTGAGGTCCACAAAGACCCGATTTTCGCGCCAATCGAGATCCGCGATCCATAGCGGCGAGATCACGACTTTTTTTCCCGGCAACCAGTTGCGCGTATCGATCACGAGATAGCGAATTTCCCATGTGCGATCTTCGAGCAGGAAATCTTCAACATGACCGATCTCGCCATCACGTGCTTCGATGCGGAGTCCGATCGCATCATTCACGCTGCAGAGATGCGGATCGCTATCTTCCGGTCCCACGACAACCGCATCGGATTGCTCCAACGCGAGCGCACCATTGGCCGTCGCCGCAGCGACAGGACTGGGCGGAGGCATCACACCAATCGGTCCCGCAAACGCGATCGTGGTGAAAACCGGATCGGACCAATAATACGGCCAGCCGTAATAATCGCTGAGGCTCGCTTCGTGTTGCCGCGACACCGGTTTGTCCGTGTCGATACCCGGACTATTTTTCACCTGCTCTTTGGTGAGGCTCACCGGCAGCACCTTGTGATCCCAATCCGGCACATCGACCGCGAGCGGCGAGATAAGAACCTTTCGACTGAGCAGCCAGCTGCCCGCATCGACCACAAAGTAGCGCACGCTCCAGAGCTTGTTGTCGAAATAGAGATCTTTGACATGGCCGATAGCACCATCGCGTGCGAGCAGTTCATGTCGTTCGAGAGTCTTGGCGTTTCTTAGCATGACTTGTCCTCCGGGTTAAAGGTTGGGGCGAAGGTGGAGACGTCTTTCGTGCGTTCTTCTGACATTCATATTAGGCAGGGATGAAAGGAACACAAACGATGCCGGAGCGAATGCGCGTCGGAGTTTGAGACACGGTTCTCATGGGAAATTCTCCCAACCATCCACGCACGTCCATTTTACTCGCGACCTCAGCAAAAACCGGTGGTCCAAAACGCGTATGAGCTCCCAAGACCTTCCGCTTCTCTACGTGAAAACCGGATGCCCCTATTGCCATGAGGTCATCCAATTTATGAGCGAACACGGCATCGGCTTTCGGCAGATCAACGTGAGCAACGACGCAACGGCTTTTGCCGAAATGCAGAAAAAATCCTCTCAGACCAAAGCACCTACGCTCGACTGGCATGGACGCATTCTCGCCGACTTCGGAATCGAAGAACTCATCCCATTTCTTCAAAGCCAGAATGTGAAACTGGAGGACAGTTGAGGACATCGCAGTGGTTTTCCTCACGACGCCACGGCGGTCTCCGGCAGCAAAATCACCGGTTCTGTTGGGATCGCATTTGTACGCGGTCGACGGCCGCTTTCAACGATCAAGCGCCGCACCGTTTCGATGCGTTTTGCGTAGGCCGGCTGCTTGAGATAATCCTCGAGCGGAAATTCCAGACGCTCGCACCATGTATCCGCGCCGTAACTACCGGGCAGATTAAAACGCTGCGCCGTTCCCAACAGGTCGCTGGTCATCACAACCGCGAGCTGACACGGCGTTTGAAAGAGAGTCCGGAGCAACGCTTCCTGTAGCCCATCGGTGAGTTGCTCCGGCTCCGGTTCCGTCCAGCCGATGAGCTGGAGGAGGTTCCGAAGATCGGTGGCCGCGGTGCCCTGCGGGTCGCTTTTCGCACGGGCACGCAAGCCGAGATACTGAGCCGCCAGCGGCGCCTGGTCGTGGTTCGCGTACGCGACCAAACTCAATTTTCGCAGCGACGAAATCGGCGGCAGCGACCGGTCCGGCCGCCGGTCGAAATGCGGAAACACGAGATTCGCGAGCGAAAGATCGTCGAGCGTGCGCCGCATGTACTCCGCCGGTTCGCCGAGAATCTCCGCGACCAAATGCATGTCGCCCGCCTCCTGTTGAATCGTTGCGAGGATTTCGCGGCCTTGCAGCTCGTTCATCTTCGCGCTCGCGGGATCCTCATCCGGCCCGGGCACATAACGCGGCATGCGTCCCCCCGTGCGCTGTTTCACTTCTTCTTCCGTATATTTGGCGAACTCCGTGTGACGCGCACCGCCGGGCCATGGGAACATAAACGCGCGGAAATAACCGCGCACGTGATCGACGCGGCAGGCGTGAAAAAACTGGCGCTCGCCCGCCACGCGTCCGCGCAACCACGCGTAACCGGTGGAGCGATGATTTTCCCAACGATAAACAGGCAGGCCCCAATTTTGTCCCCAACGTTCGGAATCTTTGTTCGCGTCCTGCGTGCGCAACGGAGCCGAGCCGACATTCCACTCGAGATCGAACAGCTCCGGATGCGCCCACACATCGACACTGCAGCGCCCGACGCCAAACGACATCTCGCCCATCAAATAAATGCCTTTGCGTTCCGCGTGTTCGCGCACCGCGCGCCACTGTCGCCATGCGACCCATTGAATGAACGCGAATCCTTCGCGCGTGCGCTCGAGACGTTCGCGCTCAGGATGCCGCGCCAACCACGCGTTGGCTCCGGCCGGCGACTGATGCTCAGGACGCCACTCGCTCCAATTCGGGTTTCCTTCATATTCGCGAATCAGGATGCGAAACAGCGTGTATTCAGAAATCCATGACGCGTTTTCGCTCTGAAAACGCTCGAACTCTTCCAACTGCTCCGGTGTTCCCTCGCCGGCGCGAAACGCATGATGCGCCATGAGCAAGACCTGTATCTTCAGCGGCACCACCGAATTGTAGCGCACCACGCCTTCACGCAGCCGATTCAACCAGGACTCCGGCGCCGCGGTGTGGATCATTTCCGCGCTTAGTCCAGGCACCTCCGATTCTGAAATCGCGAGAAACGCCGGCGACAACGCACGCGAGCTGATGGCATTGTACGGACTGTGATCGCCGACCGTTTCATGCACGGGCAAAAACTGCAGCAGCGAAAATCCTTGCTCGGCGCAAAAATCGATCGCTTGCCGCACAGCGAGCGTGTCGCCCACGCCAAAATCATCGGCATGACGCAGCGCGAAAACCGGCGCCAGCAAACCGGCGATGCGTTGGTGAGGGTTAAGACGCATGGGCCGTCCTTCTGCATCCGCGGTGCCAAACGCGCGCTCGTCGTCCACGTCAGAGCGCAGCCGACGCGAAGCGCGAAAAGCGTCTCGTCGCGAGATCGCATTTTGCGGCGTGCACCATTTTCAGCGAATGCAGTTTGCCCGTTAAATTCCTTCACAACGCCCACGGAGCGTGCGTTCCCCCGAGGGAAAACAGCTTCACCGCGAAGTTGGCGCGCGGTGAGCGATGACACGGACATGGCTCCACCCGAAAAAAGCACCGAACTGCATGCGGGCTTGGACGCGAAAAAGAAAACCACCCGCGTGAATCTCGCCATCGCGATCGCAGTCGTGGCGTTCCTCCTCATCGGTGCCGCGCTGGTCGTGTATGTCATGTTCAATCCCCCGCAGCAGCCGGGCGACGGCACGTTCTGAGGTCACTAAACGCACCCTCCATTTCCCCCTCTCCTCACGATGCAAATCTACAAAAACACTCTCGTTGGAAAAGTGGCCTTCGTCACTGGAGCCGGTTCCGGTATCGGGCGCGCCACCGCGAAACTGCTCGCCTTCGCCGGGGCGCGCGTGGCTCCGCTTACACGCAACGAAGAAGACTCCGAATCCGTCTGCACCGAGATTCGCAATGGCGGAGGCGAAGTGCTGCCCGTGATCGGCGACGTCACCAAACCGGAGCAGCTCGAAGCCGCCGTCGCCGCTATTCATCGCCAATGGCAGAAGCTCGATATCGTCGTGGCCAACGCCGGCATCAACGGCTTGTGGGCGCCGATCGACGAAATCACCAGCGACGCGTGGCAAACCACACTCAACGTCAACCTCAACGGTACGTTCTTCACCGTGCGCGCCGCCCTCCCCCTGCTCAAAACCGCGGGAGGGTCCGTCATCATCGTTTCGTCGGTCAACGGCACACGCATCTTCAGCAATCCCGGCACCGCCGCCTACGCCGTTTCAAAAGCCGCACAAGTCGCCTTCTCCAAAAAAGCCGCGATCGAGCTCGCGCAACATCGTGTGCGCGTGAACGCCGTTTGCCCCGGCTCGATCGCCACGCGCATCGATGACAGCGTCACACACAAGGATCTCGATCAGATCAAAATCGAAGCCGAATACCCGAAGGGCACCGTTCCTCTCACGGAAGGTCAGCCCGGCACCGCCGGCCAAGTCGCGCAGCTCATTTGGTTTCTCGCTTCCGATGCATCCAGCCACATCACCGGCACCGACATCTTCATCGATGGCGGAGAATCGCTCCTGATGGGCTGACAAGCTCTCTCCGCCATGACGTCGACCTCCACCATCCAACCCACGCTGCAAATCCTCGCGCGTCGCATCGCCTGTATTGAACTTTTCACTACACAAGCGATCACCGACGCGTTGCGGACGCTTTCGTTCACCAATCATCCCGTGACCGCAGAGTTACTTTCGGACCTCGCACAACTTCACACGCGCCACGCCGGAGCGCTCGCTCGACATCTCTCGGTGCTCGAAGAGGAAGAGATGCTATCGGCCGAACCCTCCGATGGACTGGAAAACAATCGCCCCGCCACGATGGCAGAGGCCGACGAAGTGCTCATCTGGGCGTATACGCGACTCAATCTTCTCGCCGCGCATTACACGCGTCTGCACGCGCTCGCCGGCGCGGCTCACGACAAAACAACCGCGGAGATCGCGCTTGATCATCTGCGCGCAATCACACCTCGCATCATGGCCTGCAGTCAGGCTCTGCCGCGACTTGCCGTGCGCGTCGCAGAAACACGCCTGGGCGAATTGCCCGCCGACGCAGCGGACGCGGCACTCGAAGCCACGCAAGCGGCATGGAAAAACAATCTCGAGCCGCCTGCGACGAGTTGAGTGCGCGAGCAATTCAGGACGCGTTCGCGATGCGCCGCTGCGCAGGGAAAACGTCGCGCAAGGCGAGACTGAGTTTGTCCTGCAGTGCCTGGAGTTCGCGATAGCGAGCGACGTTTGCCTTCGAGGGCAGGCAGCGCGTTTCCTCATCCACCGCGACGACCGCCGAGGTGAAATCGGAAAGCTTCGCTTTCTTCTTTCCTTCGCGCAGCGCCACACACCACGCGGCCTGCAACGCACCGCCGAGCGCCGCGCCTTCGTCTTCCACCATCGCGACAACCGGCACGCCAAAAATGTCCGCCATGATCTGGCGCCACACGCCGGATTTCGCACCGCCGCCGGTCACACGGATTTCCTTCGCCTTCACGCCGAGCTCCGCTAGACGACGCAGACCGTAGTTCATGCCCATCGTCACGCCTTCCATCGACGCGCGCGCGAGGTGTCCCGCGGTGAATGTTTTCCCCGTCAAACCGAGCAACACGCCCGAGCCGTCGGGCACATTCGGCGTCCGTTCGCCCGCGAGATACGGCAGCAACACCAGTCCCCCCGAGCCGACCGGCGCCGCCGCGATCGCCGCGCTCAGCGCCGCATGATCGTGCCCGAAAAGCGTGCGCACCTGCTCGGTCACCGTAGTGACATTCATCGTACACAAGAGCGGCAACCAACCGCCCGACGACGAGTTGAACGCAGCGATCTCGCCGGTGGGATCGACCACCGGTTTGTTGGAGTACGCGTAGATCGTGCCGCTCGTGCCGAAGCTCGCCGTGACGACACCGGGCGAGACGTTGCCCGTGCCGATGGCTCCCATCATATTGTCGCCGCCGCCTGCGCTCACCACGACGTATTCAGAAAATCCATACTTTTTCGCGAGCTCCGGACGCAACGTACCCGCCGCTTCGTGCGACTCCGAAAGCGCCGGCAGCCAGTCGGCGAGATTTTTATCGATCGCATCGATGGCGGCCTTCGACCAACGGCGTTTGCGCACATCCATGAGCGCCGTGCCCGAGGCGTCGCCGTACTCCATGAAGTAGTTTCCGGTCAGGTGGAAATTAAGATAATCGTGCGGCAGCAGCACGTGACGCAGACGCTTGTAGTGATGCGGTTCGTTGCGTTTCAGCCAGAGGATTTTCGGCGCGGTAAAACCCGGCAGGAAAAGCAGGCCGGCTTTGCGCAGCGCGGCTTTTTCCCCGCCGATCTTTTTGGTGAGGAGCTCGCATTCCTTCGTCGTGCTCGTGTCGCACCAGAGCTTCGCGGGGCGAATCACTTCGCCCTTCGCGTCGAGCGGCACGAAACCGTGTTGTTGACCCGACACGCCGATGCCGCGCACACGTGAACGATCGATCTTGGCGGCGACTTCGAGGATCACGGCATCGAGCGCCGCCGTCCAATCCTGCGGATGCTGCTCCATATGGCCGACGGGCAGGCCGTCGATCAATTGATGCGGCGCGCGCGCCTCGGCGACGACCTGCCGCTTATCGAGGTCGAGAACGACCGCCTTGGTGCTCTGGGTTCCTGAATCAATGCCGATGAACAGGCTCATGGGATGTGTGAAATACGGGATACGACCCGAGGGGATTTGAATCCCGGTTTCTTTTGAGCCTCGCTGCATCGATTCCAAAACAAAACGCGCGCGAACATTCGCGCATCGTTGCGCAGGCCACCTCCTCTTCATCCGGTCAACGACGTGCGCAAGAAAATCGTCGTCGCTCCGCGGCCCTCATCAAGCATCGTCGTTCCCGCCGGGATTCTGCACGGGCCGGCCCCTACCCCGCTTCCACCCCACCTTGAACCAGCAGCGAAGCTTTCTTCGCCGCTCAACGATTCGTTTCATCCCCATGCCTTCCTTGAAGCATCTGCTCACCGCCGGCCTCGCCGCCGCGATCGGTTTTGCGTCTCTTGCCGCACAAACCACCGTGTTCGAAGACACGTTCGCATCCAGCACGTTGAATTCGACCAGCCCCGCTGCGCCGACGTCCACCAGCACCGCGTATCAGTTGGTTTCGTCCAAAGCGTGGAATCCCGAGCCCTCGATCAGTGCGGGCAGCCTGAAATTCGGCATCGCCGCCACCAGCTCGGGACACATCGAGGCGCACGCGTTGTTTTCGGCGACGCCCGTGCAGCTGCTTAACGTCGGCGAATACATCGAGCTCACGTTGACCTTCACCAATACCAGCGGCCTCCTGACCAACGCCAGTCACCTCGGCATCGGTCTCTACGACGCGAACGGCGTGCAACCGGTCGCCGGTGGTCTCCCGGAAACCGCCGTCAGTGGCTCGACCACGCATGCCTCGGGTGGCGCCAAAGACTGGAAGGGTTACGTCAACCGCATTTTCTACGCCGGCGGTAACAACAAACTCGTCACACGCCCCGCTCAAACCGGTTCCAACAACACAAACCAAGCGCTCCTGACGGAAGGTAGCAGCAGCCAGAGTTATCAAAATCCAGGTGGAACCAACGTGGGCTCAAATGCGTCGTCCTCCCTGACCTTGGTCGCCGGCAGCCAATACACTTACTCGCTCAAAATCGCGCTCACCGCCGCGAGCACTTATCAAATCGACACCGCGCTCTACGCCGGCACTAACACCTCCGGCACCAGCCTCTACACGCAATCGGGAACGGCTTCCGGGGGCACTTTTATCACCACGGCCTTCGACGCGCTCGCCATCGGCTGGCGTTCGACGGCCACCGCCACCGGCGCCACCGCGATTGAAGTGCATTCGATCAAAGTCGTGACCAACAGCGCGAGCTACGTGCCGCCCACCCCCGCCGCGCCCATAATCACCACACAACCGGCCGACGTCACCGTTACCGCGCCTGCTCCGGTTTCTCTCTCTGTCACCGCCACGGGGGCCACCAGCTACCAATGGAAAAAAGACGGCAACGACATCACGGGCGCCACCGCGTCAACGTTCGTCATCGATCCTTCGTCCGCCGCCGATTCCGGCAGCTACACCGTCGTCGTATCCAACGCCACCGGTTCAGTCACCAGCAACGCCGCGACCGTCACGGTGAATGCGCCGGTCAGCACAGTCACAATCACGACGCAGCCCGTCGATGTCACCGTCACCGCGGGCGAACCTGCGTCTTTTACCGTCGCAGCCACCGGCGACGCGCCGATCATTTATCAGTGGGAAAAAGAAATCGAGGGCACGTTCACGCCCATCCTCGGTGCCACGTCCGCCACTTACGCCCTCGCAAGCACGTCGCCAGCCGACGCCGGCAACTACCGTGCCGTCGTCACCAACCCGCACGGCTCTGCCACGAGTTCACCCGCATCGCTCATCGTCAACGCACCCGTCGCTCCCAGCATCGTCACTCCGCCGTCGTCGCTGAGCATCTCCGTCGGCGCGGGCGCCACGTTCAGCGTCACCGTCACCGGCACCGCGCCCTTCACGTATCAATGGCTTAAAAACGGCACCGAAATCTCCGGCGCCACCGCATCCAGCTACTCCATCGCCTCGGTCGCGGAGAGCGACGCCGGCAACTACAGCGTCCGCGTCACCAACGCCGTCGATTCCGTCACCAGCAGCGCCGCCACGCTCACCGTCAACACCGTCCCGCCCACCGGTACGCTCAAGGTCGATATCAATCGCAACTCCAACAACAGCACCTTCGCGACCGAGCCCGGCTATCAGCGCTGGAACCCCTCGCTCACCAACGACACCGATCCCAGCGGGCTCAACGCCATGACGAAGACGTTCATCACCTCCACCGGTGGCACCGTCACGGTTTCGTTCTCGCAAACCGCGCTCTCCCAAACCAACGGCGGCACCGGCCTCCAAACCAATTGGTATCGCGCCCATGCGGAGACAGATCGCCAGCTCATCGGCGATGGTGTCACCGTCGCGCCCGCCAACCTCGCGACGGGTGGACAAATCCAAATGACGCTCACCGGCCTCTCCGCCGGCACGCACACACTCGCGACTTATCACAATGCGTGGGACAATCTCACCGCGGACGCCATCGGCCCCATGAGCGTTTCGGTCAACGGCACGCCCGTGGTCGCCAGCGTTCAACCGACCATCCGCGCCGTCTCCCGCGCTGCAGTTGCCACCGCCTTTGTTCAATTCACCGTCAACGGTCCCTCCGATGTCGTGACGATTCTCTTCACCGCGGATCCGTCCGCGCCCGCACCGGCCACGATTCGCAATGTCGTCATCAACGGCTTCGATCTGAATCTCTCCGATCCGAAACGCCGCGCGCACACGCCGTCGCCGTTCGATGGCGACGAACACGCCGACGCCGACTCGGGCAGCGTCACCCTGAGTTGGAGTCCCTCCATCGATGGCTCCGCGGTTTCGCACGATGTTTATTTCGGCACCGATCCGAACGCCGTCGCCCAGGCCACGCGCAGCTCGCCCGAATTCAAGGGCAACCAAACCGCGACTTCCTACGCCGCCGCCATCGGCGACCGCCAGCTGCGCTACTACTGGCGTATCGACGAAGTGGATACAAACGACACCGTCACCAAAGGCGACGTCTGGAGCCTGATCCCGCGCCAGCTCGCCTTCCCCGGCGCGGAGGGCTACGGCCGTTTCGCCCGCGGTGGTCGCGGTGGTGTCGTCGTCAAGGTCACTTCGCTCGCCGACTACGGCGCCAACGAAACGCCCATCCCCGGCACGCTCCGCTACGCCATCGAGCAGGTCACCGGTCCGCGCACGATCATCTTCGACGTCGGCGGCATGATCACACTCGAGTCGCGTCTGACCATAAACACCCCGCGCTCCTACGTCACCGTCGCCGGTCAGACCGCGCCGGGCAAAGGCATCACCACCCGCAAATGGACCATGGGCCTCAGCGGTTCAAACGATGTCATCGTGCGTTTCGTTCGTTCGCGTCCCGGCAACATTTCCGGCGTCACGATCGACGGCATGGGCATGGCGGGCGCCGACCATGCGATCTTCGACCACTGCTCCATCAGTTGGTCGATCGACGAGGCTTTCAGCTCGCGCAACGCCAAGAACATCACCCTCCAGCGCACGATCATCGCCGAGGCGCTCAACGCCGCCGGTCACCAAAATTATCCCGCCGGCACCGAGCACGGTTACGCCGCCTCCATCGGTGGCAACAAGGGCAGTTTCCACCACAATCTCCTCGCGCATAATTACGGCCGCAACTGGTCGCTCGCCGGCGGTCTCGATCTCTACAACGAGTTCGCCGGTCGCCTCGATATCCGCAACAACGTCGTCTACAACTGGGGCAGCCGCACCACCGATGGCGGCGCGATGGAGGTCAATTTCATCAACAATTACTACAAGCCCGGAGCCGGCTCGACGCACTTCTACGCGCTCACGATGAACCACGAGGACAACTTCGGCGGTTCGCAACGCGCGTACTTCACAGGCAATGTCATGCCGGGTCGCTTCGACGAATCCACGCAAACCAACGGCCGCCGCAGCATCGTTTCCAACGGCGTGCCCACGCCCACCTACGAAACGTTCGTGGACGCTCCGTTCTTCGATTCCTTCGTCACCACGCAGTCCGCGTACGAGGCCTACAAACGTGTGCTCTCCGACGTCGGCGCCAATCGTCCCATCGACACCCAAGACACCCGTATCATCACGGAAACGCTCAACGGCACCTTCACCTATCGCGGCAGCTACACCAACAAACCCGGCTTCCCCGATTCCCAAGACGACGTCGGCGGTTGGGAGGATTATCCCACCGTCACTCGCCCCGCCGATTACGATTCCGACAACGACGGCATGCCCGATTGGTGGGAAGAGTTGAAGGGCTTGAACAAAAACTCCGCGCCCGGCGACTTCTCCGAGGCCAACGCAGATCCCGACAACGACGGCTACACCAATCTCGAAGACTTCCTCAACTGGCTGGCCGTGCCCAATGTCGAGGTTCACAAAAACGGCTCCGTCTCCATCGACCTCAGCCAGCTCACGCGCGGCTACACCGCAAGCCCGGTGCACACCGTCTCCGCCGCGCAAAACGGCACCGTTTCGATCGCAGCCGATGGCAAGACCGCGACCTTCACGCCCACCGCAGACTTCAGCGGACTCGCTTCGTTCGACTTCGGCGTGACCGACGCCGAGGCCAGCTCGATGAGCGGCACCATCAACATCCGCGTGCTCCCCAACGCCGCCCCGCCGACCATCGCCACACAGCCCGCCTCGCAATCGGTCGACGCCGGTGGCTCGGTCACATTCACCGTCGTCGCCACGGGTTCGAATCTCACTTATCAGTGGAAAAAGAACGGCATCGCCATCACCGGCGAGACGTCCGCTTCGCTCACATTGAACAACGTCGGCCCGGGCGACGAATCCGCCTACACGGTCGATGTCACAGGCGATGGCGGCACTATCACGAGCGAGGCCGCACTCCTCACGGTCAACGTCGCCCCGCCCGCGATCACCACGCAGCCGTCCGCGCAATCCGTCGCCCTCTGCGGCTCGGCGACCTTCTCCGTCGTCGCCTCCGGCAGCGGCACGCTCACGTATCAATGGCAAAAGAACGGCGCGGACATCGCCGGCGCCAACGAGGCATCGTACAATATCGCGACGACGCAGATTTCCGATCTCGGCGAATATCGCGTAGTCGTCACCAGCCCGGCCGGTTCGGTCACCAGCAACGCCGTCGCGCTCACGCTTAAGCCGCCGGCGTTCGCCGCGCCGGTCGCCAGCGGTTTCGCCGCCAGCGCAACCGGCGGCGGAAATGCCACGCCTGTCCTCGTCGCGACCGCGGCCGACTTCAAGACACATGCCGAGTCCGCTTCGGCCGCCGTCATCGTCGTCGCGGGTATCCTGGATTTGAATACGCTTTCGCCCGCCGGCGTCAGCGTGAAGTCGAACAAAACCATCCAGGGTCTCAACGCCGACGCCACGCTCTCCGGTCCCGTCACGCTCGGCGCGAGCGTCACCAACGTGATCTTCCGCGGTCTCAACTTCACGCATCCGACCGGCACGCCGCTCACGCTCTCGGGCGCCTCGCTCGTGCACGTGCAAAACAGCACGTTCTTCGATGGCGGCGATCACCTCGCCAAGATCGTCGCCGGTTCCGACAACGTCACCTTCGCGTGGTGCGAGTTCTACTTCAGCTCCGCGTCGCTCACGTCGCGCAATGGTGTGCTCGTCGGCAACACCTCGGGTGAGACCAAGGCGATCCGCGTGTCGTTCGCGTACAACTGGTGGTCCGACTTCATCGATCAACGCATGCCGTCGATCACCTACGGCCAAGTGCACCAGTTCGGAAATTACCTCAAAGCCGCCGCCACGCCCAACACCGCCGGCGTCGCCGCGCTCGCCAACTCGCAGCTCCTCAGCGAGCGCAACGCCTTCTCCGGCATCGTCGCGCCCATCGCGAAATCCGGCGGCGGTCTCGTGCGCGTGATCGAGAATCTCTACACCTCGACCTCGACGTCGCCCACCGACGCCGACGCGGTCTTCGTGCCGCCGTATTCCTACGTCACGTTGAAAAACGATACGTTGGCCGCCGAGGTTTCCGCGCAAGCCGGCAACACCGCCGGCGCCGCGTCCGTTGTGACCGCGCCGACCACGACCGCCTCCATCAACGGTCCGTCGGCTCCCGTCGCCAACGGCGCGTCGTTCACGCTCAACGCCGTTAGCACACTCAGCGGCACGCTTACGTATCAGTGGCGCCTCAACAACGCTCCGATCAACGGCGCCACCTCCGCCGCGTACACCGTCACCAACGCGCAGACGTCGCACAGCGGCATCTATACTGCCGCGATCACCACGATAAACGGCACCACGATCGTCTCGTCTCCGTTCACCGTGACCGTGAACGCACCCGCGCCCAGCAATCCCAATCCGCCTCTCTCGGGCGGTGGGGGTGGCGGTGGTTCGCCCTCGCTCGGTTTCTTCGCCGCGCTCGCGATGCTTGCCCTGCTCCGACGCATGTGTCGCGCCGCGTAAGCATTCGTCACGTTTCTCCCCCAGGCCCGCCCCCACCGGCGGGCCTTTTTGTTTCAACCTGCACAACTCAAAACGCTTCGCCCATTTGCGACTTCGCCTGCGCAGAGCTTCATTCCGCCACCAGCTGTTTCCGGACGCTCACTTGGTTCACCTCATTCCTCCTATGAAAAAATCCTCCGTGTCCTTTGTTGTCGCAGCCACCGTGCTGGGCTTGTTCGCGTTCACCGCTTGTTCGTCCAACACCTACGATCGCGCCGGCAGCGCTTCACAAAGTCTTCAATCCAGCGCCGACCTCATCGCCACCACCCGCGCGCAACTCAGCCGGGTCGGCGCCTCGCTCCAGCTTCTCAAACGCGACGGTGATCTCGCGCGTTATTACAACATCTTCGTCGAACAGGTCGACGCGTTGGAGAAAAGCGCCGCGGCCGTCGCCGCCAGCGCCACCAAAATGACCGCCAACCAGGCGAGCTACGTGAAGCAATGGACACGCGATCTCGAAAAAATCCAAAACACCGGCCTGCGTCAGGCGAGTCAGGCGAGGCTCGACGAGATTAACGCCGGCTTCGCCAACATCCGTACGCGTTACGAGGAAACTCGCGCCGCCTTCGTGCCTTTTCTCACCGATCTCAAAGACATCCGCACCGCCCTCGGCGCCGATCTCACACCCGTCGGCGCCGAACGCATTCGTCCATACATCGACGACGCCCTCAACACCATCGAGCCGGTCAAATCCGCCGTCGAAAAACTCGCCGCCGATTTTGCGTCTTTCGGCGTGGCGCTCCAACCCGCCACTTCGCCCGAGACACCTTGACGCCATCGCCCGTGACAAACGCTCGCTTTCCCAGCCCGCCCGCTCCGGCGGGCTTTTTATTATTCATCGCTCGTCCGAATCCTTTTCCTCCCGTTCATCCTGTCTCAAAAATTGAAGCTTATGCCGCGCTCCCGCTTCCCGCGCTTGTCACTCCTTCGCTAACGCGTCCCACTCGTGCGCCCGCTCATGTCCGACGCCGTTTCGCCTTCTTCCGCGCCTTCTCTTCCCGCCGCTCCACTCGCGCCTCCGCCCGGCTTCCCCGATGCCGACGCCGCGCTCGAGCGTTTCATCGCGGTCATGGCCGAGCGCAAGATGGAGCTCTATCCCGAACAGGAAGAAGCGATCCTCGAACTCTACGGCGACGCCAACGTCATCCTCAACACGCCCACCGGATCCGGCAAATCGCTCGTCGCCGCGGCGTTTCACTACAAGGCCCTCTGCGCAGGTCGCCGCTCCGTTTACACCTGCCCGATCAAGGCGCTCGTGAACGAAAAATTCCTCGCGCTCTGTCGCGACTTCGGTCCCGACAACGTCGGCATGATGACCGGCGATGCGTCCGTGAATCCCGATGCCGCCGTGCTCTGCTGCACCGCGGAGATTCTCGCCAACATCGCCCTCGCCGGCGGCGAACGCGCGGACTCGATCGGCGCCGTCATCATGGACGAGTTTCATTATTACTCCGATCCATCGCGCGGCACCGCGTGGCAGGTCCCGTTGCTGCTCATGCCGCGCACGCGTTTCTTGCTCATGTCGGCCACGCTCGGCCCGACCGATTTTATCGAGCGCGAACTCACGCGCGTCACCAAGACCCGCGCCGTCACCGTGCGCAGCGATCGTCGCCCGGTGCCTCTCCATTTCGAATACAGCGAAACACCGCTCGCCGAGCGCGTGGCCGATTTGCTCACGTCGAAAAAAGCGCCCGTTTATCTCGTGTACTTCACGCAACGCGATGCGTCCGAGGCCGCGCAATCGCTGATGAGCCTCAACATCTGTTCACGCGAAGAAAAAGCCGCCATCGCCACCGCGCTCGAATCCGTTCGTTTCAACAGTCCGTACGGTCGCGAGATGAAGCGTTGGTTGCGCCACGGCATCGGCGTGCATCACGCGGGACTGCTTCCGCGCTACCGCATCCTCGTCGAACAGCTCGCGCAAAAAGGACTGCTCAAACTCATCTGCGGCACCGACACGCTCGGCGTCGGCATCAACGTGCCCATTCGCACCGTCCTCTTCACGCAGCTTTTCAAATACGACGGACAAAAAGCCGGCATTCTTTCCGTGCGCGATTTTCGCCAGATCGCCGGACGCGCCGGTCGCAAGGGCTACGACGATGTCGGCCACGTGATCGTGCAGGCGCCGGAACACGTCATCGCCAACAAACGCGCGGAAGAAAAAGCCGCGGGCGATCCGAAGAAGGCCAGGAAGATCGTGAAACAAAAAGCGCCCGAGGGGGCCGTCGGTTGGGACGCAAAGACGTTCGAGAAGCTCATGAACGCGCCCGCCGAAAACCTCCAATCGCGCTTCGAGGTTTCGCACGGCATGTTGCTGCAAGTGCTCTCGCGCGACGAAGACGGCTGCCGCGTCATGCGCCGATTGATTGCCGATTGTCACGAAACGCCGCATCGCAAAAAAGCGCTCCGCCGTCGCGCCTGGCAGCTCTTTCGCGCGCTTCTCGATCGCAAGATCATCGACTGGATTCCGCCCGCGCCGTCCGGCCGCAAACTCCGCGTCAACGTCGGCCTGCAGGAAGACTTTTCTCTCCATCAAGCGCTCTCGCTCTACCTCATCGACACGCTACCGAAGCTCGATCGCGACTCGCCCGATTATCCGTACGACGTGCTCACACTCTGCGAATCCATCGTCGAAAATCCCGAGATCATCCTTCGTCGTCAGGTCGACAAACTGAAGACCGAGGAACTCGAGAAGATGAAAGCCGCCGACGTTCCTTACGAGGAGCGCATGGAAAAGCTCGAACAGATCGAGCATCCCAAACCGCTGCGCGAATTTCTCTACGACACGTTCAACGCCTTCGCCGCCGCGCATCCGTGGGTCGGCCAGGAAAACGTACGGCCCAAATCCATCGCGCGCGAGATGTACGAGCGTTACTTGTCGTTCGCCGACTACATTCGCGAATACGGATTGCAGCGTTCCGAGGGACTTCTCCTCCGTCATCTTTCCCAAGTCTGGAAAGTACTGGCGCAAACCGTTCCCGACGATGCCAAGACCGAAGAGGTCGTCGAAATGGAACTCTATTTCCGCGAGCTCATCCGCGGCATCGATTCCAGCCTGCTCGAGGAATGGGAGCGCATGCGCGATCCCAACTACGTCGTCGAAGAACTCTCCGCCGACAAACCCGCGCGTCCATCCAACTTCGACGTCACGCGCGATGTATCCAGTTTTCAACGACTGGTCCGCACCGCGATCCACGGTTTCCTGCAAGACATCGCTTCGCGCTCCTGGGACGCCGCGCTCGATCGTCTCGCGACGCCCGGCCTCAGCGACGATCCCGAAGACCCCGCGCGCAAAGTCGAAGCTCGCAAATTGGAAGATGCCTTCAAAACCTACTTCGACGCTCGCGCTCGCTTCCGCCTCGACCCCGAAGGCCGCTCCGCGAAACACACCCATTTCGATATCACCGACTCCACCCCACCCAACGCCCGTTCGGTCTGGCCTGTCGCGCAAGTCCTCATCGATCCCGACGAAAACAACGACTGGGAAGTGCGCTTCACGATCGACCTCGCCGCCTCCCGCCGCGAAGCCCGCGCCGTTCTCCACTTCGAATCCCTCCACGAAATCGGCAGATAGCATCATCACCCCGCGACAGCCGCTGCACTTCAGGCCCCTTTCCTGCTTCTTGGTCAGCTGATCCTCACAACACAACCGCAGCGTCACCCCATCCTCATGTCGCCGCTCATCGCTTCCACGCTTCGCCGCGTTATCGCCGGCGCGTGCGTTCTTGTCTTCGCAGCATCCTCGCTGCTCGCCCAAGGTTTCTCCACGCAGTCCGCCGAAGAGCCCATGCCGTACGATGCGGACACCATCGCACTCGTGCTCGCGCGAAAATATCTCGAGGGCGGCGACGGCGCGCGGGACGCGTTGCACGAAGCGCTCGATCGCATGGGTTGGGGCGTGCGCAACGAAAAGGGCGATTTGCTGCGCTCTCCGCCCGCCGGCACCGCCACCGGTCTCGCGATGCGCGATTATGAAATCGAGGAACTCACGTGGAACCTCGATGCGTTGCCCGCGATTCGGCTGATCAACTACGCGCAGGTTCTCGCCATCCCGTTCGAAGCCGACGATCCCGAAACGCTCGCGCAAGACATCCTCCTCTCGATTCGCCAGTCCGCCGAGAGCGATCAACCGCAGCAACGTTTCTGGGCGCGTTTCATCGTCGCGCTCGGCCGCGCCAGCGCCGCGAATTACGATCTGCTCGCGTCCGAAGCAGACTTGATCGACCGCGAAAATCTCTCCGGTCCGCGTTGGTCCAAAGACGACCCGATCCTCTCGCCGTCGCCACCACCGAAAAGCACGAAGACCAAGCCCGCCGCCAACAGCACGAAGCAATACGAAACACGCATCCAGGAGCTCCAAGCCGAGTTGATGGCCGTGCAGAAAAAAATGTCCGCGAGCGGCAACGACCCCGCCGCGCTGATGGCCGCACAACAAAAAATCGTCTCCATCATGACCGAGATCGGCACGGTCTCGCAGCGCATGCAGATGCAGACGATGCGTGAGACCGGCATCGATATGGACCAACTCGTCGAAGCATTCACCGGCGAAAAGGTGAATCTCTCCGAACGGTTTCTCGCCGAGTGGCGCGACCAGCCGCTTTCGTTTCTGCAGATCGCGCTCATCCATCGCGTCATCATCGCGGATCTCCACGCCGCGGCGGAAAAGTCCGCGCCGAAAAATTCCCGCAATCGCTCCGCCGCATGGACGCGTTCGCGGCCGCTTCCTTTGGCGAGCATCGGTTTTCAACTCGCGCAAAACGACTCCGGCTCTTTCGGCAGCCAGCTCGCCGGCGCGGCGGGCGACATCTGGGCGACCGGCTGGGGCGCGTACACGAGCAAGGTCATCGACGCCAATCTCCCCGAGCCCGATCTCAGCTCCGAATACAAAAGCGGCCTCGAACGCTACGGCAAAGCCGCCGGCATCATCAACACGGCGATGGCGTGGTTTAAATCCATCATGTCCGTCGCGCGGCAAAACATCACACTCGAGGTCGAGGACGCGCCGCTCGTACGTACCAAAACCCGACAGGCCGGCCAGCAGCGCACCGTGCGAGCGCGCGTCGCCATCGATTTCCCCAAAAGCGATGCCCTGAAAGCTGTGCGCGCCGCGGGCAATCTCGCCGCGCTCGATCTCCAAGTGCCCGACGGCGGTCCCGCGGGCGGCGCGAAGGTTGTCTGGCGTTTTCGCGAAGGCGCCACCGACACCAAATATCGCACCGCCAAAGGCGGCTCCACATATCGCCCCGATCTCGCTTTCGTCCAATTCGCGAGCGGCCAGCCGTTCACCGGTACCATCACCAACGACGACGGCGAAACCTCCATCATCATCGAGGGTGCGCCGCAGAGAAAAAATCTCTCCAAAAACGTCCGTCCTTACCCACGCCGCGCCGTCGTCGGCGTCGAGGTCACGCTCAAGGTCGGCAATGTCGTCCAAGACGTGAACGACATCATCAACACGTCCTCCTCCGGCGTCGTCCAGGGATCGCTCGGTTTCCTCGCCGACATGATGCTGCGCACGTCGCTGTTTTTTCAACAGGGCAAGTCCTTCGAGGTAACCGATTGGAAAGAACCCGCCTGGGAGGGTGAATTCTCCATCATCGTCAATGCGTCAGGTTCGAAACGCCAGAAGGCCGAAAAAGGCGGACCCGAGACAGACTACGTCTGGTCGCTCGATCGCCATGTCGAGGGCCGTCTGCACACGCCCGAATGGGGCGAGATCGAAGAGCAGGAAAACAATTACAAGAACAACGCCCGCCACATGCTCGAGGTCGATGGCGACTCGCGCATGTTCCGCCTCGACGACCGTTCCTCCGCGAGAAACGCCAAAAGCCACAATCGCTACGAAGCCAATGGTCCGCTCCAAATCCAGCCGCCCGCACGCAACCAACTCGAACGTCTTTCGCGGGCCGAGCCCAGCGGCAGCGCGTCGCTCACGTTCAACGGTGGTTTCATGACGCTCGAATTGAATCCCTTCTTCGTCGCCGAATGTATGGTCGCGCGTTCCGAATCCAGCTCAGGTCGCAGCGCGAATCAGTCCGGACCTGCGATGCTGAGTCTGCTCGATGCCTTACATCCTTCGACCTTCACGATCATCGAACCGCACGACGACAAGCAGGACTACATCGAGGGCAGCAAAACGTTCGATGGGAGCGGCACGCTTCCGTACGTCCCGACTTTCGACGCCACGATCACGATAAAATATCGTCTTTGGAAAAACGAACCGCCGCCTCCAACGGTCCGCTAAGGAGTTCCTTTCGTTCGCTCGATTTCATCGCATCGTTGTCCACATGAAAGCCCCTCGCCCCGCTTCGTTTTTCTCTCTCCGCAATTCCCGTCCTCTCTTCGCGTCGCTGCTTCTCGCTTTCGCACCACTCATGTCCGCCACCACCGAGCCCGCCGTCATTTCACTCTGGCCCGAAGGTGTTCCCAATCTCCGCGCCGATGCGGGCGAGGAGATGACGACCGACAATCGCACGTCGAACATCCACTATCCGTCGCTCACGGTTTATCTCGCGCCCGCGGACAAAGCTAACGGCACCGCCGTCATCGTTTGCCCGGGCGGCGGCTACGTGCGACTCGCGATGGACAAAGAAGGCGCCGAATACGCGCAATGGCTCAACGCGCGCGGCATCACCGCCTTCGTGCTCAAGTATCGAATGATTGAATACGGCCAGCCCGCGCCGCTTCAGGACGCGCTTCGCTCGATCCGCCTCGTGCGTTCACGCGCGGCCGAGTTCGGTGTGAAGCCCGATCGCATCGGCATCATGGGGTCGTCCGCAGGCGGACATCTCACCGCTTCCACCGCCACGCTCTTCGATGCGCCTGAAGGAAAAACCGGCGCTGCGCTCGATGCCGTGAGCGCGCGTCCCGATTTTGCGATTCTTTGCTACCCGGTGATCACCATGACCGAGCCGCATACGCACGCGGGTTCGAAGCGCGCCTTGCTCGGCGAAAATCCTTCGCCCGAGCTCGTCGCACGCTGGTCGGTTGAAAACCAAGTCACCGCGCAAACGCCGCCCACGTTCATCTTCCACACCACCGAAGACGGCGCCGTGCCGGTCGATAACGCGCTCGCTTTTTACGCCGCCCTCAAGCGCAACAAAGTGCCCGCCGAACTCCACGCCTTCGAAAAGGGCGGACACGGCGTTGGCATGCGTCCGGGCAATGGTCCGACGTCCGATTGGCCCGAGCGTCTCGAAGCCTGGCTGCGTCTTCACGGCTGGATCGAGTGATCGCGCAATAGCGCGCGCGCCGTCGCGAGCTTCGCGGGATTGCTCACAAAATACACCGCTTTGATTTTCCCGCCCGCGAACGCGAACGCTTTCACCACCACGCTGCCATCCGCGCGTCGCACGATCGCGCCGATTTTTCCGTTCACACGAACGATCTCCGCGCGCGCTCCCGCGAAGGATTTTTTGCGCACGCCCATATAAAAGCGTCCGATGAACGCCGCGCTGTAGATCGGCTTGAGCGCGGCGCGTACTTTGCCGCCGCCATCCGAATAAAGCACCGCGTCTTCCGTGAGCACGGCGAGAAAACTCTGCATGTCGCCCGTCGCGCACGCGTCCAAAAACTGGCGCACCATGCGCTCCGCTTGTTCCCCCGCCGGCTCTTCGTCCCAATCGCGCTGGCCGAGTCGCGTTTTCGCGCGACGAAAAATCTGACGGCAATTCGCTTCGCTTTTCCCGACGACGTCCCCGATCTCCGCGTATTCGCGATCAAACACTTCGCGCAGCAAAAACACCGCGCGCTCCACCGGCCCCAGCTGCTCGAGCAGGTGCATGAAGGCGAGCCCGAGCGAATCGTTGAGCGCCGCGAGCCGCGTCGGACTCGCCGTGTTTTCATCTGCGCCGACGATCGGCTCCGGCAACCACAGACCGACGTAGTCCTCGCGTTGTCGCCGCGCCGAACGCAACTGGTCGATGCTCAAACGCGTGACCGTCGCGACTAGCCACGCTTTCGCCGAATCGATCGTCGCGACGTCCTGCGTGCGCCAGCGAAGAAAGGTTTCCTGCACCATATCCTCCGCATCCTGCGCGCTCCCGAGCATGCGGTAAGCGATGCTGAAGAGCAGCGCGCGATGTTCTTGGAAGACGTCAGTCATGAGGCACCGCAACTCGGCGGGAAAATCTCATACGCCAAAATCCAAACGCGAAAGAAAAACCAATAACCAATGACACACCGTCATTCGTCGCTCGGCCTTCGTCATTGGTCGTTGGTCATTCGTCACTGCCCAAACCGGATCGGCATGGCGAAGCCAATGCTGAATCGGTTCCAGCCGTTGATCGCGACGATCGCGAGCGTGAGGAGCGCCATTTCTTCGTCGGTGAACTGTTCGCGCGCTTCCTCGAACAACGCGTCGCCCACCGGATTGCCCGCGAGTTTCGTCAACGCCTCCGTCCAACGCAGCGCCGCTTTTTCGCGCGGTGTATAAAGATCGTGCGTCTCCTCCCACGCGTTGAGCAGGTACAAGCGCTCTTCGCGTTCACCCGCCGCTTTGGCGTCGCGGAAATGCATGTCGATGCAATACGCGCAGCCGTTGAGCAGCGATGCGCGCAACTTCACGAGTTCCAGCAGCGATTTTTCGAGGCCGCTTTCGTTCACCGTCTTCTGCAAAGCCCACATCGCTTGCATCGACGCCGGCGAGGCTTGGCGGTAGTTGATTCGTGGATACGGCGCCGCACTCGTCGCGGCGGTTTGAGTCATCGTTTCTGTGTTCATCGTCCTCTGAGACGAAAAAGCGTTTCGTTTTGTGACAGCTGCGCCGGATCGCCCGCTCACCTATTTAGAACATCCCTGCAGCCAACGCCTTCCTCCAAATACGCACCGCCACACGAACGCATTTTCCATCGAAGTGTCCAAACCCGCGCCGGTCATTCGTTGAGTATTCGGGCCGGTTGACCGCCCCAAAACAAAGTCACCCTATGAAACGAAATTATCTCATCACACTCCTCTTGGCATTTGTCGGCCTCAGCGCGTTCGCACGCGCGCAGGAGATGGACCATCAGCAGATGCCGCAGCCGACCGCCGAACACCAGTGGCTCCAGCAATTTGTCGGCGAATGGGAAAGCGAAACCGAAGTTTTTGGCATTCCCGATCATCCGCCCATGAAGGGCAAAGGCACCGAAACCGTGCGCTCCATCGGCGGTTTCTGGGTCATCGGTGAAGGCACCGGCACGATGGAAGGCCTGCCCGGCACGATGACCGGCATCATCACCCTCGGCTACGATGCCTCGAAACAAAAGTACGTCGGCACTTGGGTCGATTCCATGACGGGGATCCTTTGGTTGTACGAAGGCACCGTCGATCCCGCGCGCAAAACGCTCACGCTCCACAGCGAAGGCCCGTGCCCATTCAAACCCGGTCTCGTGAAGTTTAAGGAAACAATAGAGTTCAAGAGTCCCGATCACCGCGTCTTCACGTCGTCTTTCCAAAACGACGATGGCTCTTGGACGCAGATGCTCACCGTGAACCATCGGCGAAAAAAATAATCGCTCCGCCACTTTCCCTCTCGCCCCAGCCGCGCCGTGGACACCCACGCGCGGCATTTTTTGTCCTCAAAAGCCCCGCCCGCCCGCAGTCCACCGGCCATTGGTCATTCGTCACTGGTCATTGGCCATTCCGCCATCCCCCCCTTCGACCCTTCGTCATTCGCCTCCCCCTCTTTTCACTCTTCCCCCTTCTCCATTCACCCTTCTCTCCATGATTGCTTTTGACCCCGCCGCCCCATCCGCCCTTAGCTTTCCCTTCCAAAAGAATTTCTAATCACACAACTCGCCTCACTCATGTCCGCCGCGAAGCCCACCATCATCTACACCAAGACCGACGAAGCGCCTGCGCTCGCCACTTATTCGCTCCTACCGATCGTCCAGGCGTTCACGAAACATGCCGGTATCGCGGTCGAGACGCGCGACATTTCGCTCGCGGGGCGCATCCTCGCGCAATGGCCCGATAAACTCACCGAAACGCAACGCATCGGCGATCACCTCGCCGAGCTCGGCGCCCTCACGCTCAAGCCCGAGGCCAACATCATCAAACTGCCCAACATCTCCGCTTCGATCCCGCAGTTGAAGGCTGCCATCGCCGAGCTCCAGGCCAAGGGCTACGCGATTCCCGATTTCCCCGAAAATCCCGTCACCGACGAAGAAAAAGACGCGAAGGCCCGCTACACGAAAGTCCTCGGCTCCGCCGTCAATCCCGTCCTCCGCGAAGGCAACTCCGACCGCCGCGCGCCCAAGGCCGTCAAAGACTACGCCCGCAAACACCCGCACTCGATGGGCGCCTGGTCGCCGTCGTCCAAAACCCGCGTCGGCACGATGGGCCGCGATGATTTTTATTCCAACGAGAAGTCCGTCACCGTCCCCGCCGCGACCGATGTGAAGATCGAGTTCGTCGGCACCGATGGCAGCACCAAGGTCCTCAAGGACAAGACTCCGCTCAAGGCCGGCGAAATCATCGACGCCACCTTCATGAGCAAGAAGGCCCTCGTCGCCTTCCTCGAAAAACAAATCGCCGAAGCCAAGGCCGACGGCGTGCTCTTCTCCGTCCACCTCAAGGCCACGATGATGAAGGTCTCCGACCCCGTCCTCTTCGGCCACGCCGTGCGCGTTTTCTTCAAAGACCTCCTCGCGAAACACGCCGCCACTTTCGCGGAGCTCGGCGTCGATCTGAACAATGGTTTCGGCGATCTCCTCGCCAAAATCGAAAAACTTCCCGCCGATCAAAAAGCCGCCATCGAAGCCGACATCCAGGCCGCCTACGCCTCCGGCCCGTCCCTCGCGATGGTCAACTCCGACAAAGGCATCACCAATCTCCACGTTCCGTCCGACGTCATCATCGACGCTTCCATGCCCGCGATGATCCGCACGTCCGGCCAGATGTGGAACAAGGACGGCAAACAACAAGATACCCTCGCCGTCATCCCCGACAGCTCGTACGCCGGCGTTTATCAAACCGTCATCGAGTTCTGCAAAAAGAACGGCGCGCTTGATCCGCGCACCATGGGCTCCGTGCCCAATGTCGGCCTCATGGCGCAAGCCGCCGAAGAATACGGTTCGCACAACAAGACCTTCATCGCGCCCGCCAACGGCACCATCCGCGTCGTCGATTCCTCGGGCAACGTTCTCCTCGAACACGCCGTCGAAGAAGGCGACATCTGGCGCGCTTGCCAGACGAAGGACGCCCCCGTGCAGGACTGGGTCAAACTCGCCGTCAACCGCGCGCGTCTCTCCAACACGCCCGCCATTTTCTGGCTCGATAAGAACCGCGCGCACGACGCCCAGATCATCGCCAAGGTCGAGAAATACCTCGCCCAGCACGACACCTCCGGTCTCGACATCAAGATCCTTCCGCCGGCCGAAGCCTGCCGCGCCACGCTCGAGCGCATCGTCAAAGGTCAGGACACCATCAGCGTCACCGGCAACGTCCTCCGCGATTACCTCACCGACCTCTTCCCGATCCTCGAAGTCGGCACCAGCGCCAAGATGCTCTCCATCGTTCCCCTCATGAACGGCGGCGGTCTCTTCGAAACCGGCGCCGGCGGATCCGCGCCGAAACACGTCCAGCAGTTCCAGGAAGAGAACTTCCTCCGCTGGGATTCGCTCGGCGAATTCTTCGCGCTCGCCGCCAGCTTCGAACACCTCGGCATCACCCAAAACCACGCCAAGGCCAAAGTCCTCGCCGAGACGCTCGACGAAGCCAACGGCAAGTTCCTCGAAAACGATAAGAGCCCTGCGCGCAAAGTCGGCGCCGGCATCGACAACCGCGGTTCGCATTTCTACCTCGCGCTCTACTGGGCGCAGGCGCTCGCCGCGCAGGACAAGGACGCCGAGCTCAAGAAAGTCTTCACGCCCATCGCCGAGAAACTCGCGGCCAACGAAAAACAAATCGTGAGCGAGCTCGTCGCCGTCCAAGGCAAGCCCAGCGACATCGGCGGCTACTACCGCCCCGATGAAGCCAAAGCCTTCGCCGCGCTCCGCCCGAGCAAGACCTTCAACGACATCCTCGCGTCGCTCTAAGTCCGCGCGCGAGCGCAGACCTCCGGAGCTCTTCCGATATAGGTCCTATAGATCCCATGAGACCTATAGGACCTATTTCTTTTCCTCACTACGGTTCCCTTCTCTGCTCTACTCGCGCTTGGCGCATTCGCCCGCGAATACCACCCTCGCTCCTGCCGAGAAAGCGCACGCAAAACCGGAACGTCACTCATAGACGATTTCCGCCTTTTGAAATGATCTCAGCGCTCGATAATTCCCGTGCGGCGGCAAAACCCGCCGACTCTCCATAAGTCCCATCCGTCCCATAGGTCCTATAACACCTATCGCATTTCCGCCAACGCCGCTATAATCATAAAAACGGCGCCGATCCCTGCCACGATCCAAACCAGGAGAGAGCTCGGGGCATTAAACACCAGCGCGTTGAGCTTCGGGTTTTCCGGATCGTAATAAACTCCCACCTGTTGCCCCGGTGGAAAATCGAACTTCGTGCCGACATCCGTGATGTGCCCATTGTCGCCGAATAGATACAGATCCACACAGCGATAGGTCTGGCCGTTCACGCTGAACTCCACATCCACTTCTGTGCGAGAGCGCTGCTGGCGAGCGCGATTATAACCGAGTTGGTGAGTCTTCATCGTTCGCACTACCCCAGTCGCCACCTTCATCCGTGACATCGCCCGTTTCCTCTTTCGCAGATCCGCCAGCAAAAGTATACAACCCAGAAAGGCCGCCATCGAAACTGCCGCGTAGATCAAGGAAGATGTCATGAGCTTGGAGCATATGTCTAAGCTTCCGTTGCTCAAACCAACATCTTCCGCCGTCGCATTCCCCGCTCGACGGCCGTCGCGCAATTTGGCCACCTTAACGCACCAGCTTTATGTTACCCACTAGCGCGGCTTCAGGGGCGGAAGTCAGAATCCACGGTACGCCCGAAACTCCTTGGGATCATATCACCTTCGCTCCACCCGGAGATTGGGTCGATCTCTCGCCCTACGACAAAAATCTGTCCGCGCAGGAGGGCGCTCACATCACGTATCTCCTCTGGGAACGGCAGGTAAACATAGAGGCGTTTACCAGCTTCCACACCACCGCCATGCGACTCGAGACCTCCGTCGCGGTGCAGCATGAGTCCCAATGGCAGCTCAATCTCGATCCACGCAACCATCGCCTGATTATACACTGGCTCCGCATCGTTCGCGGTGAGCAGCAATTCGACGCCCTCGATCGCAGTCGCATGCGGCTTATCCAACGGGAAACGCAGTTGGAGCATCTCGTCATCGATGGCCAGTGGACGCTTCTTCTCGTGCTCGATGATGTGCGCCCGGGCGATATTATTGAAGCGGCCTACTCGTACGTCGGACACCACCCGATTCGTCCCGACGGCACCGAGGCCTTTTTTATCGTCCCGCCTCAAATCGTTGTCGGCCGATATCGACTTCGCGCAGAGTTCTCCGCCGCGCGTCCTTCCATGCAGTGGAAAACATCGCCCGATCTGTCCGCGCCCAAGGACGAGCTTTTGCCCGACAATCGCCGGCGATGGACCTGGGAAGGCAGTCAAACCACCACTCGCCAACCCGAGCCCGATCAGCCGTCCACGTTCTTGGACTATTTGTGGATTCAGTTTTCCGATCTCACCGACTGGCAGCCGCTCGCTGCTCGCCTCGTGGAAACGTGGGGCAAGGAATCCGATCTCACCGGGATCGACGCCATCCCTGCGTTCGCCAAACCCGCCCAGCTCACTAAACAGTCCGTTCAAAAGCTGATCCTTTCTATACAAAATGAATTTCGCTATTTAAGCGTCGATCTGGACAGCGGCGGCTGGATTCCCGCTTCACCCGCCAAAGTCGTCCGCCGCCGCTACGGCGACTGCAAAGATCTTTCGTGGCTCGCCACGAATATATTGCGGAGCTGGGGCGTCTCCGCCCGACCTGTTCTCGTCGGCACGGGATTGCGCGAAAAAACCAACGAGCTCCTGCCGATGGCGCTTCTGTTCAATCACGCGATCATCGAAGTATCGATTGAAGGAGAAACCCGCTGGTTCGACCTCACGATCCGCCAACAGGGCGGAGATTTTTCCTCTCAATATGTTTCTCACTTTGGATACGGTCTCCCGGTTGAGCCTGACATCCGCGGTCTCCAAAAACAGCCGGGAAACCCCAAAACCAGTTCATATAGTCTCCGGGAAACGATTCTTCTCGATACTCGTCCCGATCACGTATCTCTCGTCGAACTGGCGCTCCGAGTAGAAGGTTGGACAGCCGACAATATACGTCGCGCGCGTCATAACCAAGGCGCCAACGAGTTTTTCAAAGACCGTCTCAAATCTGCACAACAACGTTATCCTCGCGCTCAGCGCGCCAGCGAACCGCTCTGGCGCGACAATCGCGAAACAAACGTTTGTGAGCTCGTGGAGACGCTCGAAGTACCCAACGCCACTTACTTGGACGAGCGCGGCGAACGAGCGCTTTTCGACGTTCCTCTCAATCTCATCGCCCAGACATTTTTCCTTCCCGAAAACAAAGCCCGTCGCGGCCCCATGTACTTATCCGAGCCGATGGAAATCCGGCATCAGATTAATATAAGGGCGCCAGGCATGGAATCCGGCCAGCGCACGCGCCTGCGCTGGGTGCAACCGGAGTTTACCGCAACACTCGACGATCCCCGCATCACAGGGCAATGGACGAAAACCATCCACTTCATCGTCCATCAGTCGGAAATCACGCCTGAGCGGATCCCCACCTACCGTCGCGATCTGGAGGACTTTCTGATGGCGAGTTCGTGGCGGCTTTATCTGCCGCGCAACAACCAACGTCCGTACAGCGATCCCTCATTCGGCCAACTGCCGCCGCCCGAAAAGGGAGCCGACGCCTACGTACCCGCGGCTGATCTTTCGCTGTTTAAAGACGCGCCGCGCAACGCCGTCGCTCAGTCCCAGCGCGGCGCCTCCGATATCACCTGCGAAGAAAAACGCCGATTCTGGATCTTCCGCGAACCCTCCGACTACTGGCGCCTCATCCCGCTGTTTATTATCCTATCTTTCCTGGCACGTAGCTGCGGACAGATCGGACTATAAATATAAATCCGCACCGCACTGCCGCGCCTCCACCCGAAACTGCGCGCGACTCACACGGCCAGCGGTGTCTGCGTGTTGGCACGACGTCGCTTATCCGCGAGCCGGTACAAAAAGCCTGCCACGGCAAACATCAGCGCGAAGACGGCGTTGAGCAGAAACACCTGCGGCACGCCCGGACTGAAATCATGCGGGCGAATGATCACCGCGATCACCGGCACCAGCAGAATGCCCGCCGTCATCATCCCCATCGTCCGCGCCATGCCGACAGCGGCGAATCGCACGCGCACCGCGCCAATCGCGCCGAGCACAAGCACCGCGAGATAAAGTAAGTTCACGGGATTGTCGTCGCTACCGATGAAGCCGACCGCGAGGTTGCCCCAAAAAATCAAGAAGCCCGTGCCCAACGCGATCACCGTGGCCAGGCGTTGTGCGTTGTTGCCGGCGCTGTGCGTCGCGAGTTTGTACGCGACACCGATCGCCACCATCACGAGCCAGAGGAAAACGAACGCACCGGGATTCCAGTTAAATCCTTCGACAGTTAAATCCTTCGACAGTGAAATTCGCGACCAGGGAAATCACCAACAAGAGCGTCGGAACGAGCAGCACAGGCAGCAGCGTCTTTTTAGTCATCACGGCACGCAGCGTTTTGAGATTGGGACCCAGAAATTCGATGAATGACTCGATCCATAAATCGCCGGGGCGCGGGCGCCAGATTTCTGCGAATTCTTCTTTGTAATGGCTCCGGCACTACAATCTTTGGTCGCCGCGAACCGCCGCAGATCCGCGCGTGCACAGGCTGGCCCTTCTCGCAGCTAAATACATGTTGGGCGCATGGATTCGATCAAACCACTGTTGGACGAAATCTGTCAGGAGATGCGCGACCGCACGGAGCGTGGTCGCGTGGCCGATTACATCCCCCAGCTGGCCACCGTGCCCCTCGAAAAATTTGGCATCGCCGTCGCGCCGATCGACGGGCCGATCGTCACCGCCGGGGACGCCGAGGAAACGTTTTCCATTCAGAGTATTTCCAAGCTCTTCACGCTCACGCTCGCTCTCGGCCAGTTCGGCGATCGCGTGTGGGATCGCGTGGGACGCGAACCTTCCGGCAACGCCTTCAACTCCATCGTGCAGCTCGAGTACGAACAGGGACGTCCGCGCAATCCCTTCGTCAACGCCGGCGCCATCGCCGTCACCGACCTGCTGCTCGGCAACAACCGACCCAAAGAAACCATCGGCGAGATTCTGCGTTTCGTGCGCTTTGTCGCCAACGACGACTCCATCAACATCGATCGCCTCGTCGCGCGCTCGGAGGCCGAACACGCCGATCGCAATCGAGCGCTCGCGCATTTCATGCGCTCGTTCGAGGTGATTCAAAACGATCCCGCGCAAGTACTGGGCGTGTATGTGCACCAATGCGCGATCGCCATGAGCTGCCGTCAACTCGCGCAAGCCGGACTTTATCTCGCGGCCAACGGACGCAATCCGCTCACCGGTTTCACCGTCGTGTCGCGTCATCGCGCGCGCCGCATCAACGCGCTCATGATGACCTGCGGCCATTACGATGGCGCGGGCGATTTCGCGTTTCGTGTCGGCCTGCCGGGAAAGAGCGGCGTCGGCGGTGGCATCCTTGCGATCGTGCCCAATCGCGCCGTGGTCGCCGTGTGGTCGCCCGGACTCGATGCCAACGGCAATTCGCTGCTCGGCACCGCCGCGCTCGAGATGCTCGTGCAACGCACCGGCTGGTCGGTCTTCGGATAAAAAGCGGTAGCGCCGCCAGCCCGCCGGCAGTTTCCGAAAAGCCACTCAGCGCCAGACGCGCTTCCGTCTCTCATGGGCGACACGAGAGACGGGCGCATTGCGACCCGCGACATCGTTAACGAGTCACACGACTCTTCGCCTCCGCTTCTGTCACTGATTCCTGAACACGTTTCGCACGCGTCTCCGCACGCGCCGCGGCATTGATGAGACGGATAAGGTAATTCCGCTTTCCCGGCGTGATCGCTTTGAACGCGTTCTCCACTCCGGCCGCGCGCAGCGCTTTCAACAAATCTTCGGGCACTTCCACCTTCTCGCGATCGATCACCGTAATTTCGATCCGCACGCGATCGCCTTCGCGGATACCGGTTTCTTTGCGCACGGCGGCTTTGATGCGTATGCCATGTCGTCCGCCGCCGCGTGTGTACAGACTCACGAGAAATGGCTTGGAGTCGTTCACGCGCGCGGAAACCGGCACAGGTCCCAGTGTGCCCAGCGCTCGCGTGATTTTCTCCGGCACTTCCAACGCGTAATACTCCATCTCGTCCGAGATGCGCGTGAGTATTGACTCGAAAGAAAGCACCGTCGGTTTCTCGGAGGGATTCATCGCGGATGAGTCGTTAGCGCAGGCATCTTCGTTTTTCAATTCCCGCAGCCAAACACTCATTCGCGCAACGCGTGCGAATGTTTGAATGCCGCGTCCTTTGTGCGGGGCCGCAAGCTGCCCTCGGCTCTCACGCGCATCATGCTTCGCGCTCTCCCCACCCCGATCTCTCGTTTCAACGTTCTGCTTTGTCTCGCGTCGCTGTTGTTCAGCGCTGCGCTTTATGCCCAGCCGTCTGGCGGACCCTACGGGCCGCAACCGAAAACGTATGCGCCGCCGCCCGACGCGAAACGGCTTCACTACGTCGCGCCCGATGGCTCGCCGGACGCCACCGGCGAATCGCTCGACGCGCCCACTTCGATCGAGGCCGCGATCGCTCGCGCGACGACGGGCGATGCGATCATCTTGCGCGGGGGTACGTATCGCACCGGCGGGCTTGTGTTGAGCCAGGGCGTCACCCTCCAACCGCACGCCGACGAGCGTCCGGTCCTCAAAGGCACGCGCGTCGCAACCGAATGGACACCGCTCCGCGACGGCATCTGGCGCACGTCGTGGAAAACACTGTTTCCTTCCGCACCGCGCGACTGGTGGCGCCGCGATCGCGAGGGCATGCGCACGCCGCTGCATCGTTTCAACAACGACATGGTTTTTATCGATGGCGTGCCGCTGCGCTCCGCCGGTTGGGAGGGCGAACTCGATGCGCATTCGTGCTACATCGATTACGACGCCGGCTATGTGTACATCCGCACCGACCCGACAAATCGTCTCGTCGAAATCACCGCGTGGGACATCGCGCTTTTGCGCACGAGCAAGGAAGCACACGGCAAACAAAACGATCGCAAGGGCTGCACGCTGCGCGGAGTGGCCTTCACCCAATACGCGTATCGCGCGCTCGAAGTGGAGGGCAAACGCGGCGCCGTTCCCGCGACCGAAGAACCGACCGACGATCCGGTCGGCATCGCCGATCCGTCGACGTTCGGCAAAGAAGTCGTCGGCACGCTCATCGAGGATTGCACGATCACGCATTGCTCGCGCGTGGCCGGTTATTTTCGCGGCGATGGACTCGTCATCCGCAACTGCCTGGTGAGCGACACCAGCACCGAGGGCATTTATGTGATTGGTTCCTCCGATTGTCTGCTCGAACGAAATATCATCGCGCGCAACAACGTCGAGCAGCTCACCGGCTACTACCCTTCCGCGGTGAAGATTTTTAATCAGACGCGACGCGTCGTCTGCCGCGACAATCTCATCCTCGATAATCCGCACTCCAACGGCGTGTGGTACGATGTCGGCAACATCGACGGCGTCTTCGTCAACAACTGGGTCGAAAACTGCCTCGATGGTTTCTTCCTCGAAATCTCCAAAGGCGCCACCGTCGCCGGAAACGTTTTTGTAAACTGCGAAAATGGCGTACGCATCCTCAACAGTTCTCACGCAGTCGTTCGCCAAAACACCTTCGTCAACGCCACGGCTTTCTTCGAGCGCAACACCCGCAGCGCGGCCGACGATCATTTCGCGTGGCATCCCGCGACCGGGCCCGACGTGCACGAGCGCGACCAACATATTTTTAGCGGTAATCTCGTGCTGGCCGACGCCGCCTATCCGCGCCCGCTGCTGCGAGTCGAACAAGAGGCGCGTCTCAAAGACACGCTCCCCACGCCGCAACTCGCCGCCGCGGATCACAATGTTTACGCGCGTCCCCCGTCTCCGCGCGCGCCGGCACTCATCACCTGGACGCCGTTTGAAACGTCCGCGCGCACTGACGCGTTTTCTTCGCTCGACGAGCTTCGCGAGAAACTGCCCGCACTCGAAACGCATGGTCGCTTTCTCGCCGTCGCTCCGCGCGAGATTTTGCGCAGCCCTGAGTTGAAACAACTCCAGCCTTCACACGCGCTGCCCGTCGAAGCGCCTCTGCCCGCCGATATCGCGCAGCTTCTCCACTGGTCCGCGCGCGACAGCTACGCACCCGGCGCGTATCAACCACCGCGCTAATTCCGGTGGAGACCATGCTCCGCATTGTCCCCCGACACGCGTATTTTTCGCCCTCGCTTCATGCACAGAAAGATTTTCGTCCGCGTTGTCGGTTTCGCGGGACGTCGTTCGTTGAGGAGTTGTTTCACCCATAGTCCTCAACGTTCAACTCATCCCCATCATGGCTCGCGTCAGCACCTACCTGAATTTCAACCGCAACACCGAAGAGGCGTTTCTCTTCTACCAATCGGTTTTCAAAACCGAGTTCGTCACACCGATCATGCGCTTCAAGGACAGCCCCGGCTGTGACGACATGCCGCCGCCGTCACCCGACGATGCCAATCTCGTCATGCATGTCGCGCTTCCAACTCTCGGCGGCCATGTGCTGATGGGCACCGATTCGCCGGAATCGATGGGCTTCAAGCTGAATCAGGGAAACAATGTGTACATCAATCTCGAGCCCGACTCGCGCGCCGAAACCGATCGTTTGTTCGCCGCGTTGAGTGAAGGCGGCACGGTGGGATCGCCGCTTCAAGACATGTTCTGGGGCGCGTACTGGGGATGTGTCACCGATCGCTTCGGCATCCACTGGATGTTCAACTGCGAAGCGAAATAGCCTCACTTCACGCAACAGCGCCCGCCGTCATTCACGGCGGGCGTTTTGTTTTTTCGCAGCAAAAATCCGTCGTGGCACCGCCGCCGCGATATTCCGCGCTTGGCCTCCTTTCAGCGTCGCGATAGTCTCCGCGCGTCCGTATCTGCCGCATTTTTCTGCGAGCCGCGACGCCAGCACGCATCGCGCCGAGCAAACGGCCGATCGCGGATTTTTCCGATGAACACACCGTCATCCAAGGGATTTTCGTTTCCGCTGCGCCCTCGGTTTCGTCCCCGCAGTCTGGAATTGTTCAAAGGTAGGTTCACCGCGCAGAGCGTGGTGACCGACAGCCTCGCGGGTATCACCGTGGGACTGATCGCGTTGCCGCTCGCGCTGGCCTTCGGCGTCGCGAGTATTCCGGCGGGAACCGCGATGCCGTTTCCCGCGCCGGCCGTAGGTTTGTTCACGGCGATCATCGCCGGTTTTCTCATTTCCGCGCTCGGCGGCAGTCGCGTGCAAATCGGCGGCCCCACCGCGGCGTTCATCCCCATCTTGCTGATGATCGTCTCGCGCTACGGCTACGATGGTCTGCTGCTTTCCACGATGATGGCCGGCGTGATCCTCGTGATCATGGGCACGGTGCGGATGGGCACATTAATCAAATTCATCCCCTATCCCGTCACGTGTGGTTTCACGACCGGCATCGCCGTCTCGGTGATGTCCAGCCAAGCGACCGACTTTCTCGGTATCTCCGCGGAAACACCCGCGCCGGCAGAACTCCTGCACAAGATCCCGTGGTTGATCGAACATGCGTCGTTCATCAACCCGGCCACCGTCGCCATCGCGATCGCCTGCACCTTGCTCATCCATTTCTGGCCGCGTTTCGGTTACGCCCGTGTGCCCGGCTCGATCGTCGCGATGGTTCTCGCGACCGGGCTCGTGGCGATCTTCGGCTGGGAAAGTTCCGCGGGCGTCGCGACGGTCGGTTCGCGTTTTGGTCCCGACGCGATTCCGCACGGATTGCCGCCGTTTCACTGGCCGGAAATCACGCTCGATCGACTGCGCGATCTGCTCGCACCCGCGACCACCATCGCGATTCTCTGCGCGATCGAATCGCTGCTCTCCGCGGTCGTCGCCGACGGACTCATCAACGACCGCCACGACGCCAACACCGAGCTCATCGCCCAAGGTGTCGCCAACATCGTCTGCCCGCTTTTCTGCGGTTTGCCCGCCACCGGTGCGATCGCGCGCACGTCCGCAAACGTCAAGTGCGGCGGCCGCTCGCCCATCGCTGGCATGGTGCACGCGCTGACGTTGTTGCTCATCGTGCTGGTGTTTTCGCGCTACGCGCAATTCGTGCCGATGGCCGCGATCGCCGGCGTGCTCATCAGCGTGGCGTTGCGCATGGGCGAATGGCATGAGCTCACGCGTCTGCGCAAAATGCCGCTCAGCGATGCCGTCGTGCTCGTGACGACGTTTGGCCTCACCGTGATCTTCGACCTCGTGGTCGCCGTGGAGATCGGCATGGTGCTCGCGGCGATTCTCTTCATCCATCGCGTCGCCCAAACGACCGAGATCAGTCGCGTCACCTCCGAAGACGAACTCGAAACGCCCGAACAACTCGCGCACGGCAAAAAAATTCCCGAGGGCGTCGTCGCCTATCGCATCTTCGGCCCGTTCTTCTTTGGCGCCGCCGAGAAAATGGAAGACGCCCTGCTGCGCCTCGAACGTCTTCCGCGCGTGCTCATTCTGCGCATGCAACTCGTCCCCGCGATGGACGCCACCGCGCTCAACGCGCTCGAAAGCGTTGTCGAACGCATGCAGAAAGCCGGCGGCACGGTGGTCCTCAGCGGTCCGCATCATCAACCGCTCGATGTCATGATGAAGGCCGGTTTCATCGACCGCCTCGGTCGCGCCAACATCCGCGCCAACTTCGACCAAGCGCTCAAGCGCGCCGAAGAAATTCTCGCGTCGCAACCGTCCAAAGCGTGAACCCGAGCCCTGCGCCCGGCGCCAGCGTGTTTTCAAATGTCGTAGCCGTGGAAGCAGCGCAGCCGGAGCGCCGGCGGCCCGCCGGCAATTAAACGCGTGGAGCCGGCCAGCGGCCGGCGCTCCAGCTATTTTTCATTCACCGCGACAGCTCTACTGATCGACCGACGAAATGCGCATATTGGCGTAGTCTTGGCACGCGTCGTTTCCGCATTCTTGTTCCCAATCACCGGCGATGAGCGCCGGTTGTTTTTACCCCATGAAAAAGCTCTTCCTTCTCCTCGCCGCCTTCTCCACCACCGTCTCGGCCGCCGACTCGTCCCCGCGTATCATCGAAGCGGATACAACGCGTGTGCGCGGTCCGATGAACCGCATGTATAATTTCTGCGTCGGCGCCGGCCGCGCCAACGAAGGCCTTCGCGCCGACTGGCAACGCCAGCTTCGCCTCGTGCGCGAGGAATGCGGTTTTCGCTACATCCGTTTCCACGGTCTTTTCTGCGACGACATGGGCGTGTATCGCGAGGCGAAGGACGGCTCTCCGGTCTACAACTGGCAATACATCGACGAGCTCTTCGATTTCATCGTGGGCATCGGCATGAAACCGTTCATCGAACTCGGCTTCATGCCCGAAGGACTCGCGAGCGGTCCGCAGACGATTTTTTGGTACCGGGCCAACGTCACTCCGCCGCGGGACTACGCGAAATGGGAAGCGTTTATCGCGGCGTTCACGCGCCATGTCACCGAACGCTACGGCGCGGACGAAGTGCGCACGTGGTACTTTGAAGTGTGGAACGAACCCAATCTCACCGGTTTCTGGATCGGCACCACCGGCGGTAAAAGCGACGACGAGTTCGCGCCCATCGCACGCGCCGAATACTACAAACTCTACGAGGCCAGCGCGCGCGGCGTGAAATCCGTCGATCCCACTTATCGCGTAGGCGGTCCGGCCACGGCGGGCAGCGGTTGGATCGATGAAACGCTCGCCCATTGCGCCGAGCACAACGTCCCGCTCGATTTCGTCACCACGCACACCTACGCGACGATGAGCGGCTACCTCGACGAACACGGTCACGCCGGCACCGTCTTTTCGCCCGATCCCAACGCCGTCACGGGCGAGGTAAAAGGCGTCCGCGCCAAAATCGACAACTCGCCCTTCGCCAAAGCCGAGCTGCATTACACCGAATGGAGCAGTTCCTACACGCCCGCCGATCCCATCCACGACAGTTATCACAACGCATCGTTCATCCTCGATAAGATGCGCAACATCGGCACCGCGGCCACGTCGATGTCGTACTGGACGTTCACCGATATCTTCGAGGAAGCCGGTCCGCGCGTCACGCCGTTCCACGGCGGTTTCGGGCTTCTCAATTATCAAGACCTCAAGAAACCCGCGTTTTTCGCGTACCGTTTCCTGAACCGCCTCGGCGATCACGAGCTCGCGTGCAACGATCCCGCCGCGTTCGTCTGCCGCGACAATGTCGGCGCCGTGCAGGCGCTGTTCTGGGATTTCACCATCACGCATCCCGGTCCGTCCGTGATCAACCAGGAGTTTTATCGCGCCGACCAGCCGTCGCGTCCGAAACCGCCGGCCGAACTCCGCCTGTCGGGGTTGAGGCCCGGCGAGTATCAGATTCTTGGATACAAAGTCGGCTATCGCGCCAACGACGTGCAATCCGCCTACCGCGATCTCGGTTCGCCCTCGCAGCTGACGCGCGCCCAGGTCGCGACTTTGCGCGAAGCGAGTTCGGGCAAACCCGTTCTCGTCGATAAAATCCGGATCGGCGCCGACGGTCGCTTCTCCCGCAGCTTCGACATGCGCGAGAACGACGTCTGGCTCATCGAGCTGCGTCCGCTTTGATCGCCAGCGCCCAGGCCGCACGGTTCGTTACAAACTGTTTGGCGCGGAAAACACACGCGCTGCGCCGGTTGTTCGCCAACGCCGTCTTGTTGAGACGGCGCGGGTGCGTCTTGCTCGAAGCGAACATTCCCCCCGCCCATGCCTCACGTCCCCGGTCTCCGCAGTATCTACGCCAAGGTCGGCCGCCTCGTTTATTTCGGCCGCATGCTCGACAAGATCCGTCTCCACGCCGCCGGCAAGCTTCCCGCCGACTACGTCGAGAATCTGGGCGACGAAAAATTCTTCGTGCTCGACGGACGCTGCTGTCGTTTTCTCGGCGTACCGTATTCAGAAGTTCGCGACAGAACCCTCGCGGGCGGCACCGACGAGGAAATCCTCGCGTGGGTTCACGCACGCGGCACGCCCCGCACCGACGAAGAGTGTCACATGTGGAATCGTTTCATCCTGAAACTCGGCTGGCGCGACGAACGCAGCGCGGTGCTTCCCGAGCGCATCCGCGCCAGCGGCCTCGAAGGAAAACCCATCGAGACGCTCGCCGATCACATCGAATACGACGAAGGCCGCGACCCCGTCGCCGAGCGCGCTTGGGACAAGATTTGAGAACTCTCTCGAAGCCGCATGCGCGAGCTTCGAAGCGTAACTGAATTTCTGGATCAACAAGGTCGGCAAAAATCCGACCTTCGGCCTCTCAAGATCATCGCCTCATCGACCGAATAAAGCGGCCGCTTGCGACGGCCGCTTTCGCCGCGAGGAGTCAGCACGCACGAGAGGGGAACGCACTTGCTCCAGAAATACGCGCATAAATACTCGCGGCGTGAAACCCCTCATTGCGTTGTTATGCGCCCTTCTCGCCGGCGCTGCGTTTGGAGAAGGTTCGGTCTCTCTCGTCGAGTTGAATAAGCAAGCAGCCGCCGGTGACGCCTCGGCACAATTGGCTCTAGGCACGGCTTTCGATCAAGGATCAGGCGTAAAACAAAACTTCAAAGAAGCCGCGAAGTGGTACGCTCTGGCCGCAGCCCACGGGAACTCCGCAGCCCAAAACAATCTCGGCAGCCTCTATCTCCACGGCTTGGGTGTTCCCCAAAATTACGCCAAAGCGTTTGAACTCTTTCAGCAATCAGCCGAACAGAATTTCGCTCCCGCGCAATGCAGCCTAGGACTCATGTATGATAATGGCTGGGCCACACCAAAGGATCCCGCCAAAGCCCATGAGTGGTACGAGAAAGCCGCCCAAAACGGGGACGCGCAAGCGGCATACAATCTGGGTTTATCCTACGAACAGGGAAGTGGTGTGGAGATCGATCAATCCATCGCCTTTAGTTATTACGAAAAAGCAGCCGCTCGCGGTCTCCCTATCGCCCAAAACGAAATCGGCTATCGCTTGTGTAACGGCGTCGGAACTTCCAAGGATCCCGAAGCTGCTATCGCTTGGTACCGAAAAGCCGCGGTTCAAGGCAACGTTCCCGCGATGGCCAACATCGGTCTCGCTTATCGTGACGGCACAGGGGTGCCCCAAGACCTTATCGAAGCCTTCGCCTGGCTCGATCTCGCAAGATTCGCCACGCAGAGGCGGTACGAGAACAGAAACATAAAATGGGGCGTCCGTCGTGAGCTCGATGCGCTAAAAAAGCAGCTGTCCTCAGCTCAAATCAAAACCGGCCAACAACGCGCAAAACAGATTCTACAAGAACTGAAGACGGAGTTTTCGCAGACTGCTCAGCCACAGACGACGCAGCAGTGATGCCATTGCCGCGCCGTCTCAAAGAACCTCACGCATCGGGGATGTCCGGCTCGACGAGCTTCGCGAGCATCCGCAGTGATTCCTGCCAGCCGAGATAACACATCTCCGCCGGGATCACTTCGGGCACGCCCGCCTGCACGATGTTGAGCTCGGTGCCGCAGGAGACTTGTTTGAGATCGACCGTCACCGAGATTTCGCCGGGCAGATTCGGATCGTCGAATTTGTCGGTGTAGCGGATTCGTTCATACGGCGTGAGCTCCACAAAATCGCCGCCAAACGAGTGCGAGCCGCCTGTCGTGAAATTGGTGAACGACATTTTGAAGGAGCCGCCGACGCGCGCATCCATGTGGTGAACTTTGCAGGTGAATCCGTAGGGCGGCAGCCAGCGCTCCATCGCCGCAGCCTCGGTGAAGGCGCGGTAAACTTTTTGAGGCGGGCAGCGCAGTACGCGATGTAAACGGATGGTGTGAGACATGATTCGTATGTTTTGGGTTCTTGATTGCGTTCACATCCTCAACGAACCGGCCCGCACGTTCCGGACAAACGCGGGATTCTTTTTGAAAGAAGGGTGTTCGCCTCAGCGCGCTCCGGAGTTGCCCCCGCGGATTCTGCGACGACGTTAACCCATCTCCATGACAACGCCTCCCGAAACTCTCTTCGAACGCATCGGCGGTCGCGACGGCCTGCAGCTTTTGCTGCGCCGTTTTTATGCGGACGTGCGTCAGCACAATACGATCGGTCCGATCTTCAACGCGCGCATTCACGACTGGCCTTCGCACATGGAGAAAATCGCGGACTTCTGGTCGGGGCTCACCGGTGGGCCTCCGCGTTATGGCGGCGGTTTCGCCGGGCGTCACATGCCGCTCGGTCTCGAGGAGCGTCATTTCCAAGCCTGGCTCGAGCTCTGGCATCGCCACTGTCACGCGCATCTGCCGCCGCGTGAAGCCACCGAGATGATCACGATCGCCGAAGCGCTGGGCGCGCGTTTGCGTATGGTGACCGGCGTGGCGCGTCCTCCAGAGTAGTTTTCTCGCACGAATCCTCGGAGCGCGGCGGCGAAAAAAGCACGAACATCCGTGCAAAATCCATCCGTCGTGCCGCGAAAATCTCGCGCAACGCACCGCAACGCCTTCGGATGACCACGCTCCATTCCCTCATGTCACTCCGCTTGTTCTCCCGCTCCTTGGTCCTCTTTCTTGTCGCCGGCGTCGGTCTTTTTTCGGCCGAGCCCGCTACCGCCAATAGCCTTCCCAAAACCTCCACCGCAGAACAATCCGTCTCGCGTCCGACGCTGCGTGTGGAGTGCAACCATGCGGATTGGAACTATCGCGTCGGTGAGCCCGTGAGCTTCCTCGTGCGTATCAGCGAAGCGGATACGCCGGTCGCCGGCGCGCAGATTTCCTACACCGTCGGCCCGGAAAAAATGCCCGCGGAAACCCGCACCGCGGTCACCGACGCCGAAGGTATCGCGCGTATCGACGGCGGGACACTCACCGTGCCCGGCTTCGTGCGTTGCTCGGTCGAAGTGAATCACGAAGGACATCGCCTGCGCGGCGCGGCCACCGCCGCGTTTTCGCCGGAGCTTATCGAGCCCACGCAAAGCGAACCGGCCGACTTCGATGCATTCTGGGACAAGACCCGCGAACTACTCGCGAAGTTGCCCATCGACGCGCGTCTCACGCCCATGCCCGAAGAGAGCACCGATGCGTTCGACGTGTTTATGGTGAGCCTGCAAAACATCGGCACGCCCCCCGCGCGTTCGAGCCGTTTTTATGGCGTGCTCACCGTGCCGCGCGGCGAAGGCCCGTATCCCGCGATGTTGATTCCGCCGGGCGCGGGCATTCGCAAACTGCGAGGACAAAAAGACTGGGCCTCGCGCGGTTTCATCACGCTCGAAGTGGGCATCCACGGCGTGCCTGTGAATCTCCCGGGCGAGCTGTATGGCGCTCTCTCCGGCGCGCTCGACTCCTACTATCTCATCAATCTCGACACGCCGACGCGTTATTATTTCCGCCGTGTGATCGCCGGTTGTCTGCGTTCGCTGGATTATCTTGTCACGCATGCGAAGTGGGACGGCAAAAACCTCATCGCGCTCGGTGGCAGTCAGGGCGGTTATCTCACGCTCGCGACGACGGCGCTCGATTCGCGCGTGACCGCGTGCGTGGTCGCGTTTCCCGCTTACTGCGATGTCAGCGGCTACGTCCATGGCCGCGCCGGTGGCTGGCCGGGACTTCGTTTCGAAGATCCTACCGAACCTGCACGCGCGGAAAAAATCGCCACCACCGCTTACTTCGACGGCGTGAACTTCGCGCGCCGCATCAAGGTACCCGGACACTACGGCTGGGGTTACAACGACGCTACGTGCCCGCCCACGACGATGTTCGCCGCGTACAATCTCATTCGCGCGCCAAAGACACTTTCGATCTTCAAGGAAATGGGCCACCCGCGCATTCCCGAACTCACCGCCGCGGAGGCCGCGTGGCTGACATCGCACCTCGCTTCACGCGAGCAATAACGCGCGCGTCTTCGTCGCGACGAAAACGCGCACAACCGCGATCTGTCTGCGGCAGATTTCTCCGTCGGCAGCACTCAGCTGCCATACGTCGGCCGTTGCGGCCAACCGGCCGGCGAGTCTTCCCAATCTTCCTGACGCCCGTACGGCGTCACATCGAGCAAGCCGTACGCGTCGGTGAGATTTTCGACGCCACGTCCATACGTGGAATAGGTGTGATACACGTCGCCGCCGAGCCGGAAGAAAACGCTGAGCCCGTGCGATTCGCCCGAGAACGAATACTCCTTGTTGCTCGCGAGGAGTTCTTCTTTCGAGCGGTAGTTATACTCCAGCGGCGCGACGGCTTCATCGAGCGTCACATGAAAGTCGTAGTTAAAATCGCTGCCGAACGACGAGTACCAGCGCCTTTCCCAACCGTGCGCGATGCGGTAGGTCTCGAGCTTCTCGATCGGCGCACGCGAGATCAGCGCAAAGGCCGTGTTGCGTTCGTCGAGCAGCGACAGATCGCCGAGCGAATCAACAAAACCCGTGCAGCCAGGACATCCTTTGTCCCACTCGGGATCGAACATGAAGTGATAAACGATCAGCTGCTGTTTCCCGTCGAAAATTTCGGCGAGCGTCACGCGCCCTTTTGGGCCGTCGAACACATACGGTTTTTCGATGCGCACCATCGGCAATCGACGCCGCTCCGCGGCGACGCGATCGCGCTGACGCGTGGCTTCTTTTTCTTTTTCGAGCAGACGGACGCGTTGCGCGCGCCACTCGCTGGGTGTCGCGATGGGAGGATGGACGGAAGGAGCATTCATATGAGGGATCAGTTGAGTTTGTTCATCGAGTCGTCACCCCAATCGACGAACCACCTTTGTCCAAATAGACATCCCGTTTGAAAAAACCGTCGGACGCTCGCGCCCGACGGCGTTCCGCTTCTCGCGAATCGCACTCAATCGAGCGTCGTGGTCACAGTCACATTTCCTTTCGTCGCCTTCGTGTATGCGCAGATCGTGTGAGCTTTGTTCACCACATGACGCGCTTTCGCTTCATCCAAATCGGGAATGCTCACGCGCAGCTCGACCGCAAACGGCTGGGCCGCGCCCGGCTGCAATTGCACGCGCGCGGTCACCGTGATGCCGTCATCCGCATATCCCGATTCCTTCGCGAAGTATTTCACCGCGCCATTGAAACACGCCGCCCACGCCGCTCCGAACAAATGCTCCGGCGTGAGTCCCTGCGGGTTCTTCGGAGAGGGCTCTTTGAATTTCAGCGAGAAGCCTTCTTCGGCCGTTGCGACGGATCCAGTGCGGCCGCCTTGTGAGATCGATTCAGCGATAGGAGGGAGTGAATTGCTCATAAGTTATTGGGTTCGCGGACCGGCGGCGCGCCGGCCCCGTCGCATTAAACCAACATTCGCGCGGAAGTCGAAAACCGCCCAAAATTCAGCGCCGGATATGGGAAAATTTCCCACCGCCCGCTCCGACTCCCGCCCGCGCGCGCCTGCGCTGTCATGTGCAGACTCGCCTCGCGCCGCGCATCCTGTCATCCACCGCGCCCGCTCTGCGCTTCCCAGCCCCCGCAGAATGACTCAACCTGCGCTTTCCCGCTTAGCCTCCCCTTTCATGACTCCGCTCGAGACCGCCCTCAAAAATTTGCTCGGAGAAAAAAACGTCCTCACCTCCCGCGAAGACCTTATCCCTTACGCCTTCGATGGCACCGCCGCCTTGAAGCGCATGCCGCGCGCCGTGGTATTTCCCGCAAATGCCGGCGAGGTCTCGGCGATCCTCAAGCTCGCTCGCGAATACAGGACGCCGATCGTCACCCGCGGATCCGGCACCGGCCTCAGCGGCGGCAGCGTGCCCGTCGAGCAATCGCTCGTGCTCTGTCTCACGCGCATGAATCGTATCCTGGAATTGGATACGCGCAATCTCACCCTGCTCGCCGAACCCGGCGTGATCACACAGACGATTTTCGAGACCGCGGAGGCCGCCGGTCTGTTTTATCCGCCCGATCCCGGCTCGATGAAAATCTCCACCATCGGCGGCAATGTCGCCGAAAACTCCGGCGGACTCCGCGGCCTCAAATACGGCGTCACGCGCGATTACGTCATGGGCCTAGAGGTCGTTCTCGCCGACGGCTCGATCTGCTGGCTCGGCTCCAAATGCGTGAAAGACGTCGCCGGCTACAATCTGCGCGACTTGTTCATCGGCAGCGAGGGCACGCTCGGCGTCATCACCAAGGTGTTGCTCAAGCTCCTGCCCAAGCCCGCCGCTCGCCAGACGCTGCTCGCGACCTTTGCGCAGATGGATGCCGCCGCCGAAACCGTTTCCGCGATCGTCGCCGCCAAGATCATTCCCTGCACGCTCGAGTTTCTCGATCGGAAAACCATCACCTGCGTCGAAGCCTTCGCGCACGTCGGTCTGCCGAACGACGCCGAAGCGCTTCTGCTCATCGAAACGGATGGCCATCCCTCCGCCGCGGCCGACGAAGCCGCGCGCATCGAAGAACTCGCGCGTATCCACGGTGCCACTACCGTTCGTCGTGCACGCGATACCGCGGAAGCCATTCAACTCGCGACCGCCCGCCGCAGCGCCTTTTCCGCCCTCGCCCGTCGACGTCCCACGACGATTCTCGAAGATGTCACCGTCCCGCGCAGCGAACTCGCCAAGATGATCCGCACCGTCGAGGAAATCGCCGCACGTCACGCGCTCGACATCGCCGTCTTCGGCCATTTCGGCGACGGCAACCTGCACCCCACGATCCTCACCGACGAACGCGACGCCGCGGAAATGCACCGCGTCGAAATCGCCCTGAAAGACATCGTCGACGCCGCCCTCGCCCTCGGCGGCACCATCACCGGCGAACACGGCGTCGGCCTCGCGAAGAAGCCCTTTTTGAAACAACAACTCGGCGACGCCAGCTACGCATTACTGCAAGCCATCAAACACACCCTCGATCCCGACGGTTTGTTGAATCCTGGGAAGATCTTCGATCCACGCTAACCGACTGTTAGAACACCCAACGCTCAACGCCCAACGCCCAACGCTCAATGCGCAACCCCAAATTCGATCTCGAGGAGCGCCTTCTCGCGTTCTCTGTCCGCGTCATTCGCGTTACCGAATCGATGAAACGTTCACGTGCCGCCAACCATAGCAGCGATCAGTTACTTCGCGCCGGCACGTATCCCTACGGCAATCGCGGCGAAGCCGAAGGTACGGAGTCGCGCAACGAGTTCATTCATAAACTGAAGATCTGCTATGAAAAGCTCCGCGAATCTCGTCGCTGGCTTAAGCTCGTTCAAAGAGCTTCCCTCATCACCAAACCCGACCACGTGGACGGCCTTATCGCAGAGGCCGACGAACGAGTTCGTATCTTTGCGTCAAGCATTCGCACGGCACAGAGCAATGGAGGCACCACCACTTGAGCGTTAAAAGTTCAGTGTTGAGCGTTGAGCGTTCTCCGAGCGTGGGCGCGGCCAGTCCACTCGGCTCGCTAGATTACTCGATCCTTCAGCAGTGCATGCACTGTGGCATGTGCCTGCCTTCCTGCCCGACGTTTGCCGAGACGGGCCTGGAGCGAAACTCGCCGCGCGGACGCATCTCGCTCATGCGCGCGGTGGCGGATGGCGATCTCGGCACGACTCCCGCCTTTGCCGAAGAGATGAGCTACTGCCTCGGTTGTCTCGCGTGCACCAGCGCCTGCCCGGCCGGCGTGGATTACGCCAACCTGCTCGAGCACGCTCGCGCTCACGTGGAGCAAAGCGGCATCGTGAAAACCCGTCGCCGCGACTTCGTTCGCTGGCTCACCATGAAGCAGCTCTTCATGAAGCCGCGCCTCCTGCGCTCCGCGGGGCGCCTGCTCTGGATTTATCAAGCGAGCGGGCTCCAAACCGCGGTCCGCAGACTGCGCCTCACGCGACTGCTTCCGAAGTCGTTGCGCGTCGCCGAACCATCGACACCGACGATTCGACGGCACTTCTCCGACGCACTCATTCGCGAAGTCGAAACACCCGCGGCCAGCACGCATCCGCTGCCGCGTCGCCGCGTGCTTCTGCTCACCGGCTGCGTGCAAGACATCGCGTTCTCCGACATCAATCGCGCAACCGCCGACGTATTGCTCGCGAACAACTGCGAAGTCGTCACGCCTCGCGCGCAATCCTGCTGCGGATCGCTCCACGCGCACAACGGCGAGATCGAACTCGCGCGCACGCTCGCACGACGTCAGCTCGACGCCATCAATCCCTCCGACTTCGACGCGATCATCTCCAACGCCGGCGGTTGCGGTTCACATCTTCGCCATTACGACCGCCTGCTCGCCGACGATCCTCGGTACGCGGCGCGTGCGACCGAGTGGTCGCACAAACTCCGCGACATCTCCGAATGGCTGGTCGAAATCGGTTTTCGTCCGCCGCGCCCGCCTGCATGTAGTGGAAGAACAACTACGCCAACAAAGGTCACTTATCACGATTCCTGTCACCTTTGCCACGGACAGAAAGTTTCCGCGCAACCGCGCGCTCTGCTCAAAGCGATCCCCGGCATCGAGCTGCGCGAGGCGACGGAAGCGTCGTGGTGCTGCGGCAGCGCGGGCATCTATTCGCTCACTCATCCCTCGACGGCGAACTGGTTGCGCGAGCGAAAACTCGCACATCTGCACGCCACGGAGGCGGAAACCGTCGCCGTCGCGAATCCCGGCTGCTCGCTACATCTGCAAGCCGGCGAAGCCGGACGAGACCGTTCGCTCACGTTTGAGCATCCGGTGGTCCTGCTCGCTCGCGCTTACGCAGCCGAAGCGCCGGTTGACGCCACGGAGCCTAGGGATTAGTATTCAACAACTGGATACACTATCCCGGCCCGTCAGCGGATTTCCGGAAACTGCTCGCGAATGATCGCCAGCGCAGGTTTGTGCAGTCCCGACGAACTCCAGCAGTGCGCTTCCTTCAGGTAGCAGCGAATGCCCGCGTCGAAGAGCGAAAACATCACGCCGAGCACACACGCATCCGTATCGAGTCCGCACACGGTCACGCGCGTGATTCTTTTCTGTTTCAATCGACGAATATGCGCCGCGGTGAGCCCATAACCGGTTTTATCGATCACGATATCGCCGCGTTGCGGCGGAATTATCAGCTCCGTGTCTTCCGATCCGGGGAGGCAGCTCCGTTGCTTTAACACCGTTCGAAACAACGAGTCCTTCGGATTGATGAATCGCGTGTATACGCGTCGAGAAAAACGCCGCGAGTATTGCTCGAGTTTCTTCACAAACGCGGCAGGTGGCTCGAAAGCCTTCTGCACGTCCACGATCATAAGCGCATGGTGAGGTGACATGCGCCAGACTAGCGAAAAGCGCGCGATTTTCCAGCGAGGTCGATCCACCGAATCCCGCAGCGCTCAACGCGATGCCGCTTCGAGAAGCTCCAGCCAGCGCTTCCACGCTTGCTCATATGCGGCGCGATTTGCGGGCATGGGATTTGCCTCTTCTCCCAATCGCATGAAGGCATGGCCGGCGCCGTCATAGATGACTGGCTCAAAGGTTTTATTCGCCGCTTTCATCGCTGCTTCGGTCTTCCCCAGGGTGGAGTTTACCCGGGCATCATTTCCGCCGTAGAACCCATGCACGGCACAGGGAATTTCTGCCACTCGCGCCAGCGCGGCATCCGATGCGGAACCATAAAACACATACGCGCCGACGAGATCGCGGCGGGCCACGACAAAATTCCACACGGTCGAGCCGCCCCAACAATAACCACCCACCATCAACTTGCCGTTGAAAGACGGAATCGTCTTCGCGTACTCCGCGACCGCGTGCAGATCGGTGACCACGTCCTCGGTTTTGAGACGTCCGATCGCCTCGCGCGCGGCATCGCCCGACGCGAAGTCCTTGGTGCGTCCGCCGCCCGGCGCGTGACCCGACAGCAGATCGGGCGCGAGCACGAGATAACCTTCACCCGCGAGTTTATCCGCCGTCGCCCGCAGCCAGTCGTTCAAGCCGCGATTTTCGTGGATCAGAATAACCGCGGCGGTTTTGTCGTGCTTTTCTGGATACGCGACGAAGATGTGCAGCGGACGCCCCGCACCGGGCACTTCCACCCATTCGTGATGGCGCGGCGAGGCTTCAAGACGTTCCAAGGGCGATGACTGGGCGGAAACGACCGACGTCAGCAAGCAGCAGGCGAAAAACAAGCGAAGCGTTTTCATGGGGTGACAGGGGTTGCGGGCAGCAAATCCGTCACGCCGACTCCCGCAAATCGGAACTAGTCTTGCCGTCAGAATCGCCAATGCACGCCGATCATCGGTCCCAGCGAGTTGATGCCAGGATTCACCTTATCGAGACCGGTGTTGGAAATGTGCTGGAAATACGCGCCTACGTTCAGCGCGAGTCCGCTGCGCGTTTGGAATCGACTGCCCGCGTACACAAACCAGTGGAAGTTCAGGTCCTGCCCTTGCGCGCCTTCCACATCGTAGCCGCGACTATCCATCAGCCCCATGCCGCCGCCGCTGGAGAGGAAAAACGCCTGCGTGCGGGCGGCGTTCCAGTACTCGAGAAGCCCCGACGCCGAGGCGCCGACAAAATGCGTCTCCGGCCCTTTCGCGAACGGTTCAAGCAACGCACTGAAACGCGAACGCATCACCAGGGTCCGTCCCAGGATCTGGCGCCGACTGACCGCGGGCGTCTTCCACGTAAACAGTTGCGGCAGGATCACGTAATCGAGCTGCGATCCGCCACCGCCTACTCGCCACAACGCGCCCGACTCGATGCCGAACTCCCATGTATCCATTGGATCGATACGCTCTTCCTCGGCCGCGCGCAGCCCCGCAGCCGGCAACGTCAGGAGAAACGCGCAGAACAAAACAATGAATCCCCGGCGCGGACGCGTATTCGCGCGACACACCAGTGTGTCGTTGAATGCTGGATACATGAAAGCGGACAATGACGGCGCGTCAGGTCGCATCACGATCGGATCCATCGCCCACGAACGTGTGGCCGATCGTATTGAGCAAACCACTGATACGGCGCAGCGCGTTGACCATGTCGATGAAACGCGAGCTTGCCTCGAGCGCATTGCTGTCGGAGCGAGGATTGAGGCGTTGATAGTGCCGTTTCTGCGCCTCGATGCACCATTCCTTCAACTGCACGCCGTCTTTCAGAAACTCCTCGGCCATGTCGCGATCGCGGGTCGCGAGCACATTTATCGCGGCGTCGAAACGGCGCAGCACGCGATCGTAGAAATCGAATAAGTCCGCACGATCTTCCGGAGAAAGTTCACGCGGATCCTGCACCTGCTTCAGCACGTAACCGCAGATGATTTTGTCCACGATATCACCCACGCCTTCGAGCTGGCTCGCGAAGTTGAGTAGACCAAATTGCAGGCGGCTTTCGTGCGGCGTCAGTTGGTCGGCGCGCAGCTGACTGAGGTAATGTTTGATCCCCGTGTGCAGCTCGTCCACGCGATCGTCGTGTTTCTCGATAGTGCGCGCGAGATCCAGATTCGGTTTCTCGATGGCGCGGCGTCCGCCTTCGAGCATGAGGCGCACTTCGTCGGCGAGCGCGAGCGTTTCGCGCGTGGCACTCGCGAGCGCAAACATCGGCACGCTCAGCGCGGACGGATCGAGATGGGTGACCGCGGGACGCAGCACCGCTTCCTCCGCCTGCGTGGCTCGCATGATTTTTTCCAGCCAGCGCCCGATGACACCGCCCAACGCCACGCCGGTGATCACCGCAAGAACGTTGAACGCTGTGTGCAAATTCGCGCCCTGGCGGCCCGTGTCGCCCGGCGTGTCCGCGACGAAGTTCATCAACGGTTCGAAAAATATCAGCGCGAGCAGCACCAGCGCGCATTTCACCACGAGATTCGCGATCGCCAGCGCGCGTCCGGGCGGCGACGGGAAACCCGCCATCAAGCACGTGAGGCCGATCCCGAGATTGGTGCCGAGCACGATCGGAATCATCAGCTCGAGCGAAGCTTTGCCTGTCGTCGCAAACGCCAGCGCGAGACCGATCACCGCCGTCGAGCTCTGCGCAAACAGCGCCAATACCGCCGCAAAAATCACCAGCAGGATCCGGTGATTCTGCAGCAGCTCGAGAATCGTCATGAACTCCGGATCGCCCGCGAGCACACGCGCGGAGGCGCCGATGATCGACATCGCGAGGAAGATGAAGCCCAAACCGAGCAACGACTGGCCCACGCCTTTGATCGTTTCCGAACGGAAAAATTGAAACGCCGCGAAACCCACCACCAGGAACCACGAATAATAGTCGAACACGCGCAGCGCCATGAGCTGCACCGTGACGGTGATGCCGGCATTTGCGCCGAGGAGAAACGCCAGCGAACTCTCGCGCGACAGCTCGCCCGTTCTCACCAGTTGCAGCGTCAGCAAAGTCTGCGCGGTCGATGACGGCGCCACCGTGCCGAAACTCAGCCCGGCGATCACCGCCTTCACAGGACTCTGCGACATCCGCTTCAGCCAGCTGTGCAAGCCGAAGCCGAGCAGTCGCTCCAGACCTTTTCGAAGATAGCGGATGCCAAAAAGGATAAGGGCGATGCCGCCGACGATGTTGAGAAGCACCATGACGCGTTGCTGGCTATCCAGCCGCGACTTTCCCGCAAGAGCAACCTGATCCTCATTGGCCCGCGATCTCCCTTGTCGCCGCGCCCGCGCCCCACTCTGCTGTGCGCATGACGCTTCGCCTTTTCCGGACATTGCTCGCGGTGCTGAGCATCGCCGTTCTCCCCGCCGTCCACGCCGAGCCCGCCCCGCTCGCTTCCTTGCAAGCCCAGGCGGACAAGTTCCGCATCGATCTCTCGCCGCCCGCTTACGAACGCACGCCCGACGAACTCCGCGCCACGACCGAGGCGACGTTGCGCGAAGCCGATGCCTCGCTCGATCTCATCGCCAAACGCGATCCGTCCGAAATCACCTTCGACAACACCATCGCCGAGCTCGACCGCATCATCTCCCGTGTGCGCGATGTGTCGGCACGCATCGGTCTGCTGCAGGAAGCGCATCCCGAAAAAGCCGTGCGCGACACCGCGAGCGAGATGGGCGTCAAAATTTCCTCGTGGGCCATCACCATGGAGTATCGCGAGGATCTCTACCGCGCCGTCCAAACCTTCGCCGAGACCAAGCCCGCGATCACCGGTCAGGATCGTCTGCTCTTGGACGAAATTCTTCGCGACTATCGCCGCGCCGGCCTCGATCTGCCCGCCGAAAAACGCGCGCACGTCGAACAACTGCGCAAGGGGCTCACGCAGCTCACCACCGATTTTTCCAACAACATCAATCAAGCGCGCGGTCCGCTCGACCTGACCGCCGAGGAGCTCAAGGGCGTGCCCGAGAGTTTTCTCGAAAGCCCCGGCGTGCGTCAGGAAGACGGCCGCTTTCGCGTGATGCTTAATGTCACCTGGCATTGGCAGGCCTTGATGGAAAACGCCGAAAACGAAGAGGTCCGCCGTCGCGCCTACTTCATCCGTCACACGCTCGCGCGCGAACCCAACACGCCGCTTCTCGCCCGTATCGTCGCGCTGCGCACGGAACTCGCCCTCGCTCTTGGTTATCCCACGTGGGCCGACTACCAGCTCGAACCGCGGATGGCCAAAACCGCCGCCGCCGCGCTCCGTTTCGAGGAAGACCTCGTCAAAGGTCTTCAGAAAAAATTCGACGCCGAAGTCGCGGTCCTGCGCGAGCTCAAGGCCGCGCACACCCACAATCCCGACGCCACGCTCGAGCCATGGGACGTCAATTTCTACACCGAGAAACTCAAGCGCGAGCGCTACGCCGTCGATGCCGAGCAGCTCCGCGTGTTTTTCCCCTATCAGCAGACGCTCAGCGGCATGTTCCGCATCTACGAAAAAATCTTCGGCCTCACCTTCATCGAAGTGCAGCCGCCGCAAGTCTGGGCCGACGGCGTGCAACTGTTCGCCGTCACCGATCGCACTTCCGGCGAACCGCTCGGGCTGTTCTACCTCGATATGTTTCCGCGCGACGGAAAATATAATCACTTCGCGTGCTTCACCATCGCCGGTAGCGCCACGCGCGAAGACGGCACGCGCACGCTGCCGATCGCATCGCTCGTCTGCAATTTCCCGCCGCCTTCCGCCGATCGGCCGTCGTTATTGCAACACGACGATGTCGAGACGCTCTTCCACGAATTCGGGCACGTCATGCACATGATGCTCAGCCGCTCGAAGCATGGCCGCCACTACGCCTTCGGCGTGCCGCAGGATTTCGTCGAAGCTCCGTCGCAGATGCTCGAAAACTGGGTGTGGGACAAAACCGTGCTCGATACGTTTGCCGCCGACTATCGCGATCCGTCCAAGAAAGTGCCGGCCGAGATCATCGAAGCGCTCAAGCGCGCGCGCACCGCGACTTCCGGCATGTTCTATCGCCGCCAGCTTTCGTTCGGTCTGCTCGATCTCACGCTGCACACGCAGACCAAACCCAATCCCGAACTCGACGTGATCGGACTCACCAACTCCGTACTCGCGCGTGTCTCGGTCGCGCCGCCCGAAGACACTTCGTTCGCCACTTACTTCGGCCATCTCATGGGGTATGACGCGGCGTATTATGGTTATCTGTGGTCGCTCGCGATCGCGCAGGACATGGTCAGCGTGTTCGAGTCTTCGCCGGACAAACTTCTCGACGAAAAAATCGGCCGTCGTCTGCGCGATGAGATCTACGGCGTCGGCGCTTCGCGCGATGTCACCGAGTCCGTCGAAAAATTCCTCGGCCGTCCGCAATCCATCCAGCCCTTCCTCGAATTCCTCGGCGTCGAATAAGCGACGACCCGACGCGTCCCCACCGCGCGTTCGCGTCTTCTCGCGCATCGTCTTTCTCCAAGATTGCGATGCGCCAACGCCGACCCATCTTTTCGCCATGCTCGCCAATCTCGTCATGACCGTGATCGGCCCCGATCGCCCGGGCCTTGTTGAATCCCTCGCTTCGCGTGTCGCCCGTCATGGCGGCAACTGGCTTGAGAGCCGCATGTGCCGACTCGGCGGTCAATTCGCCGGCATCGCCCGCGCCGAGTTGCCTTCGGAAAAAATCGATGCCCTCACCGAAGCTCTGCGCGCACTCGAAGCCGATGGCCTGCGCATCCATCTGCAGGTGGAAAACGCCGACCGTCCCGCCGTCGCCGGCACGCTGGCGACCTTGTCGCTCGTGGGACAGGATCGGCCCGGCATCCTTTCGCACATTTCCGCGATCCTCGCCACGCATCGCGTGAACGTCGAAGAACTCGCCTCCGAGCGCATCAACGCGCCGATGGATGGCAGCGTGTTGTTTCAGGCGGAGATCACCGTGCTGCTTCCGTCGGGCGTCGATCCGGCCGCTCTGCGCACCGACCTCGAAAAAATCGCCGCGGACCTCATGGTCGACGTGCAGTTGCAGGCGCGCTGAGCGCGCCGCGCGCCGTTCAGGCGACGGACGTGGATTTTGTGTGTATCCAGAAACGGGATACTACCAAATGATCGCGCTTCAGATCGTAGCCGAACTCGGTGTCGATCACCTGCCAGTTGGTTGACGGCGGCGCTTCTTCCGGCCCGGTGGACGCCAAAGCGCGCAATCGTCTCCACTCACGGACAGCGAGTAGGCGCGCCGAGGTGAAAGCGTCCTCGATCGAGCGATACACGCCGCAAGTCTGGCTCTTCTGCATCGGCTTGCCCTCCGAGGAAGGCACGAGCGTGAAATGCAGAACCGCATAGTCTTCGGGGGTGAAGGTGGCGCTCATGCGCGTTACCGTAGCGCAACGCGTGCCAGTCTTCCAGCGGGAATAGGTAGAACACCCTGCCGGGGTTTCACCTACAACGCGCCCACAGCTCCCACATTAGGATCGCTGCTGCCACGGAAACATTGAGCGATTCCACGCGTTCGCTGCCGGGAATCGTGACGAGTTGCGTGCACGTTTTCGCCACCTCCGGCGACATGCCGTGCTCTTCATTTCCCAACACGATCGCGACCGCACGCCGCTCCGCCGTCATCACTTTGGAAACACGCACCAACGGCTGCGCTCCCCGCACGGCCGTGCCGATCACTTCGTAGCCGGCTTCCGTCAGTTCGCGGCAAAACGCCGGCAACGACTTCACCGTCCACACGTCCAATTGATCGAGTCCGCCTTCCGCCACGCGATGCGCCGCTTCGCCCGGCAACGCCTGCTGCGGGTGCGCCGGCACGATCATGTCGCGCACGCCAAAAAACGCCGCGGTGCGCGCGATCGCGCCAAGATTGTGCGCATTGCCCACGCGATCGAGCAGCACGAGCGGCGCTTTCTCGCGCGCCCAGCGCGCCATCTCCTCCGGACGCGGCGAACGCAGCGCCTTCGCGTCCACAATCGCCACGACGCCGCCGTGGTGAATCGTGCCCGCGATCTTCTCCAGTTCGCGCGGTTCCACCTGGCGATACACACGACGCGAGTTCGCGAGCGCCTTGCACAGCGCGCCGAGCTTTCGCCCGGTTTGCGCGTCGAAAAACAAACGTTTGATCGATCCCGGCTCGCGCTCGAAACGCGCCTTCACCGCCGCAAGTCCGCAGATGGGCGTTTCTTTCATGACGTCACCTCGCCGACCAAGGTGAACTCCTCGCGGTCGTGATACAGATGACGCACGCGAAGATTCTTTGTATTCGAAATCAGGATACTCGAGGGCGCGGTGATTTCGCGCAGCAGGGCCACCGGATCCACGCGGCCGAACTTCAGGATCACCACAAACCGCCGGCACCAGCCGTGTTGAATCCACGGCTCGATCAGATTGCGCATCACGTGATGCGGCTCCTCGACGAGATCGCAAAACAACCAGTCGAAACGTTGTCCCTGCGCCGGTTCGAAACGAAAAGCGTCTTCACGACGATGCTCGATCAAGGGATGTCCGAGCGCCCCGCCTTTGAGCGGACCGTTGTCCACCGCGACCACGCGCGCGCCGCGCTTGGCCGCGCTGTAGCTCCAGCCGCCCGGCGCCGCGCCGAGATCGGCCACCGTTTCGTCGGTCTGAGGTTCGCGACCGAGCACCACGTAGGCTTCCTCGACTTTCAGATACGAACGCGACGGCGCGAGTTCGTCGTCCGCCATGCGACGCTGTCCGCCGCTGAGTTGTGTGCGCGCCACAAACGCGCGTTTGAAGTCCGCAAAAAACACATACAACCCGCGCGTCGTTCCCACGCCTTTCGGCGTTTCGTCCACCGCGAGTTTGGCCACGCGTCCCATCTTTTTGCGCAGCAATTCGACAAACGCTTTCTCCACGCCGCTCGTGCGACGACCGAGTCCGTCCAGTCCGCCCGCCGCTTCGAACACCAGCGGCCAGTTTCCGTCAAAACGCTCGGTGCGCGCAGACTCGAAAAACAGCTCCGCGATTTTTCCCGCGAGCGCATTCACCGAATCGCCCGCGATCTCCACCGCATCGAGCAGCACCGCGTGCGCAAAACACAGTTCGGGCAGCTCGCGTCCTTCCGGGACCTCGCAACGCAGCCAGCCCTCGCCCAGCTCCGCCGCGGCAAAGCCATGCCCGCGGAGCTCTTTCTCCAACAGCAATTCAAAGCCGGACTGACACCGAAAAATCATCCCGCCATACCGCCCGCGCTCCCTCGCCCACTCAAGCCCCAACCCGCCGGCCATCTCGGAAAAGTGTCACGCAAAGCGCATCGAGCGCCCTTCGTACCATGCTCGCTTTCACGACCTCTGGCGTTGCCAAGCGCCGCGGGCGCGCCTTCATGAACTCCATGCCGTGCGCGCGGTCTGATGGCGGCGCGCGTTTTGTCCCGCTCTTCTTATGAAACTCTTCGTTTTCCTCCTCGGTATCGTCGTCGGCGCCGGCGGCTATCATTACTATCACAAGCCCGAATGCGATGCCGCGCGCGACACGGCCGCTTCCGGCACGGCAACCGCGAATCCCGCGGCGGAACGTTCGTTCACCGAAAAAGCCCGCAACGGCGCCCTCGCCGCCAAAGAAGCCATTTCGCAAAAACTGGTGGACTGGAATCTCACCCCCGCCGAGATCAACCGTGAGCTCGAAGAAACCGGACGCGTGGTGCGCCAAAAGACCGCCAACGCCGGCCAATCGCTCTCCAACGCACGCATCGCCGCCGTGATTAAAGGCAAATACGCGCTCGACGACGAACTCTCCGCCCGCGCCATCACCGTCGATGTCGATGCAGGCCGCGTCACGTTACGCGGCAGCGCGAAGTCGTCCGAAGCGATCGCCCGCGCAATCGCCCTCGCGTTGGAAACGAACGACGTCACCGCGGTCGATTCGCAGCTCACCGTCGCCCCTTGATCGCATGCCCTCGCCCGCCGCGCCGGTTCCCGGTCGCTATCGTCATTATAAAGGCCGCGAGTATCAGGTAGTTGGCACCGCGCGGCATTCCGAAACCGAAGAATCGCTGGTCGTTTATCGTCAGCTTTACGGCGACGGCGCGCTCTGGGCGCGACCGCTTGCGATGTTCACCGAAGAGATCGAAGTAAACGGACAAAAACAGCCGCGCTTCGAATTCATATCCAAGGAATAACATTTGCCCGCGCGACCACACTCACGGTCGTTCGTCTTTCGTTTTCCCCAACTAACATCTTCGAAACTGCGGCGCTTCAGGACACCCCGTTCGTGCCGATGAAAGACAATTCAGGCGGACCTGCATCTGCAGCGATCCGTTTGGTTCTCAATGTCTCTCTCGGCTCGCTCAAAAAAACTCTTTCTGACCATCGGTGTCGTCGTCTGGCTCGGCGCAGTGGTCTGGGGCTTAAATTTGCTGAACGAATACGGGTTTTTGCCCGCATCTTCGGGCGCCGCCACTGATCGCTGGCCCGTCGATGCCGGCATGTGGCGCGCGGAGGGTATTCCGACGTTGGTGGTCGCGCTCCATCCCGAGTGCACTTGCTCGCGTGCGTCGTTGTCGGAACTCGACACGATCCTCTTGGAAACCACGCCCAATCTGCGCGCGGTGGTGATTTTTTTAGACGACGATTCTGAACATCCCGCGGGTGCGAGTCCGTTGTTTAAGACCGCGCAAAAAATGCCCGGCGTCACGCTTGTGCGCGATCGCGATGGCAGCGAACTCAAAAAGTTCGGCTTCGAAACATCGGGCGATACGCGTCTGTACCGCGCCGATGGCACGTTGATCTTCCGGGGCGGCATCACGTTGTCGCGCGGACATGCCGGTCCCAATCCTGGACGCGACGCTGTGATTCATGCCGTACGCGACCCGCAAACCGTACCGGCCTTTCCTGTTCAAAAAACACCCGTCTTTGGCTGTACCTTGTTTGAGCCTCCCACGAACTCATGAGTTACGCAGGCACAGAGCTCGAACAGCGCACGAAGGAACGCGCCATTTTCCTCGAAACCGATCTGCTGAAGCGCTTCTGGAGTCAGACCGATCGCGCCTTCGCGATCTTGCTGCTCGTGCAATGGATCGCCGGCATCGGCCTCGCCTTCTGGTACACGCCCCAAACCTGGATCGGTCGCCAAAGCGACATCCATATCCACATCTGGGCCTCGATCGTACTCGGCGGTCTCATCGCCCTGCCCGCTTCGGCGCTCGGTTTCTGGCGCCCAGGTCTCGCGAGCACCCGTCACTGCATCGCCATCGCGCAAATGCTCGCATCGGCCTTGCTCGTCCACCTCACGGGCGGCCGCATCGAAACGCATTTCCACATCTTCGGCTCGCTCGCGTTTCTCGCGTTCTATCGCGATTGGCGCGTGCTCATCACCGCCTCGACCGTCGTCGTCGCCGACCACCTGCTGCGCAACTTTTATTGGCCGCAATCGATCTACGGCAGCCAGATCGCGCATTCGTGGCGCTGGCTCGAGCACACCGGCTGGGTCATCTTTGAAGACATCTTTCTCATCTACACCTGCCGGCGTTCGCGGGCGCTGATCTCCGAGTACGGCATCAAACACGCCGAATCCGAGATCGCCAACGAACGCATCGAACAGGCCGTCATCGCCCGCACACGCGACCTTGAGGAAACCAACATCCGGCTAGAGGCCAATATCGAGGAGCGACTCCGCGTCGAAAAAGAACTCAAATCCGCCAAGGAAGCCGCCGACGCCGCCAGCCAGGCCAAGTCCGAATTCCTCGCCAATATGTCCCACGAAATCCGCACGCCGATGAACGGCGTCATGGGCATGACGAGCCTCCTCCTCGACACACCGCTCTCGCCTCAACAACGCGGTTTCACCGAGACCATTCGCCAAAGCTGCGATTCGCTGCTCACCGTCATCAACGACATTCTCGATTTTTCCAAAATCGAATCCGGCAAACTCGAGCTCGAGGAACAGCCGTTCGACCTGCGTAGTTGTATTGAGGATACACTCGACCTCTTCAGTCAAAAGGCCGCCGAGAAACGCATCGATCTCGCGTATCTCATCCAGGACAACACGCCGCTTCACGTCGTCGGCGACGCGTCGCGTCTGCGTCAGATCCTGGTCAACTTGATCGGCAACGGCATCAAGTTCACCGACCAAGGCTCGGTGCTCACGCGCGTGAGTTCGAAACTGATCGGCCCCGCCGCGGAGCGCTCGAGCGTGCCGCCCGAGGCTTGGCACGAGCTGCAATTCGAGGTGCGCGACACCGGCGTCGGCATCGCCGCCGATCGTTTCGATCGTTTGTTTAAACATTTCAGCCAAGTCGATGCGTCGATGTCGCGTCGCTTCGGCGGGACCGGTCTTGGGCTCGCGATCGCAAAAAATCTCGTCGAGATCATGGGCGGTCGCATCTGGGTAGAAAGCACCCTGGGCCACGGTTCGTGTTTCTTCTTCACGATCCGTGTTCGCGCCGGCGAAAAACCCACGCCGCCGCCCGAGCTTCCGCTGCTCAAAGGTCGTCACCTGCTCATCGTGGACGATGGCGAAATCAACCGCCGCATTCTTCAAGTGCAGGCGCTGCGCTGGGGCATGCAGCCGTACGAAGTTTCCTCCGGTCCCGCCGCGCTCGACTGGCTCGAATCCGACCGCCCCGTCGATGTCGCGATCCTCGACATGCAGATGCCGGGGCTCGATGGACTCGCGCTCGCGGAACGCATTCACACGATCCCGCGTCACAAAAATCTGCCGCTCATCTTGCTCAGCTCCGCCGCGCAGATGCACGATCGCGACGATCCGCGCTGGCTCCATTTTGCCGCGCGTTTCAACAAGCCGGTCAAATTCGTGCCGCTTCGCGACGCCTTGCTCACGGCGCTCGGCCACACCACACAAGCCGTCTCCCAGGGCCCGCGCAGCCAGCGCCTGCCGCAACTCGCCGAGCAATTCCCTCTTCGCGTGCTCCTCGCCGAGGACAATCTCGTGAATCAAAAGGTCGCCGTTCGTTTCCTCGAGATCATGGGATATCGTTGCGACATCGCCGCCAACGGCATCGAAGCGCTCGAGAGTCTCGCGCGCCAACCCTACGATGTCGTGTTGATGGATGTGCAAATGCCTGAGATGGATGGTTACGCCGCCACGCGTGAGATCCACGCTCGTTTCCGCCGCGATCGCCGTCCGCAAATCGTTGCGCTCACCGCCCACGCCAGCGTGCAGGATCGCGAGGAATGTCTTCGCAATGGCATGGACGACTATCTCACCAAGCCGCTCGTTCCCGCTGTATTGGCGCAGAAACTACGCGACGCCGCCGCCCGTCTCGGCATCAACGCCAAAAACCACCAACCCGCGTCCGCCGAAGCTTACTCCGCGAGCTGACGTTCTCTCGCGCGCTTGCGCCGCCGCGATGGCTTTGTTTCAGAAAGCCGTCGCCCATGCCCTCGTTTTCGCCGCCACCTCGCCGTCCGCGTATCCTGCAGGTGGTTTCGCATCTTGGGCTCGGCGGTGCGGAACGCGTCGCGCTCAACATCGCCCGCGCGCTGCGCGACGAATTCGAATTCGTTTTTCACGCCGTCCGCGGCATCGAACCTGACGCGATCGGCAAGGCTCTCGCCGAGGAGCTTCGTGCGCACGGCATTCCGTTTCATTGCGGCGCGCGCGTGCCCATGCGTTTCGGCGGCGTGCTTATCAGCAGCCTCCAACTCGCACGAGTGGTGAAACGCGCGCGGCCCGACATCCTCCATCTGCACACGGAGATCCCCGAAGCCGCCTGCGCAACCATGCTCGCATTTCAACCCGCTCGGCGCCCGCGTCCGCTCGTCCGCACGATTCACAACTCCCGCATCTGGGACTTCGCGCCGGCATTCGGCCATTGGTGCGATCGACGTCTCGCTCATGCACACATTGCCGCCGTGTCGCGCGGAGCGCTCGAAGCGTTTCATCGTCTGCGCCGCGATTCCCGTGCTGCCGCCGCGCCTGGCGAAACCACCATTTTCAATGGTGTAGTGGAAAAACCACTACAAACTTCGTCTTCGCAAACCGAGCGACGTCCGCTGCGGCTTCTTTACGGAGGACGTTTCGAGGCGGAAAAAGGCGTCGATCTTTTCCCTGAAATTTTCCGCCATCTTGGGCCGATCAGCGGAAGCGCGGAGTTGGTGATTCAAGGACATGGACGCCTCGAACCGCTACTCCGTCAGCTCGCCGCAAATCCTCCGGCGGGCTGGCGCATCGAGATTCGTGCCGCCCAACCGGACTTCGCCCAACAACTGCCCCACTTCGATCTCGTGCTGATTCCTTCCCGCTACGAAGGTCTCTGCCTTGTCGCCATCGAAGCCGCGCTTGCGGGTGTGCCCATTGTCGCGAGCGACGCTCCGGGACTTCGAGAAGCGCTGCCGCGCGATCATCCTTGGTGCGCACGCGCCGGCGATGCCGCTGATTTCGCAGCCGTTCTTGACCGCGCGATCACCGAAAAACCGCGTTGGTCATCCGTCGCGGAAGCCACGCGCCATTTTGCCAGAGCGCGTTTCTCCGTCGAGCAAATGACCGAAGGCTATCGCACACTCTATCGTTCGTTGGCGATCGCGTCCGAGAAACGTTCTTCTCAACCATGAGCGTCGCGCCAACAGACTCCGATGTCGTCCACTCGTCGTGGCGCGTGCGCATCGATTGGAATCGTCTCACGCCCATCGCGTTGAGCCAGGCCATCGGTCTTGCTTGCGGCGTGACGGGCGCGACCATCGCGAGTCATTGGATCACGCCCGCGGACTACGGCGCATTCGGCCTGTTTCTCGCCTGTGCGCCGCTCGGCATGTGGGTCGTTCATGCGGGATTGCTCAAGGGCGTCAGTCGTCAATGGGCGTCGTCGACCGATCGTCCCGCATTGCTTCGTGAAGCGCTCACCGAAGGCGCGCGCCGTTTACCTTGGCTCGCACTCGCCACGGCTGTTGCCGCTTGCTTTCTCGATCGCAGTCATTGGCTCAGCAGCTGGCTCGCGTTGTTCGTCGCCAGCACGCTGCTGTCGTGCGGATCGCTCGCACAAATCGCCCTGCAAGCCGTCCGCCGGCACTGGGCCGATCTCGCCGTATCCGCAGCCGGGTCCATCAGCCGCACCTTTTTGCCATTGCTGCTCTACATCGGGCTCAACGCTTCGGTGACATCGTTGCAACTGGGTTTCGTCGGCCACGCCTGTCTGCTCGCATTCACAGGAGGACTCCTGCTCAAAACCTTGCCGGCCTCGCGCACGTCGTCGCCTCGTATCCTGCAACTCGATACGGTTTATCGCGGCTCGTTGTTCCTTGTTCTCGCCATCGCCGCATGGTCGCTAAGCGGGGCAACGCGCTGGATCGCCGCGGGATATTTCGACGGAGACACCGTCGGTTATTTCACGTTTGCAACCAACCTCGCGGTCATCGCCACGGGCATGCCCGGCATCATCGCAACACAATACGCACAACCGGGATTGTTCGCCGCACCGCACGTCGCCCGCGAAAATCGCCTCGCGCTCGCGCGCCGCGTCGACCGCATAGCTCTGGTTTACACCGCTGTCTCCATCGCGGCCGTATTCAGTTTTTGGATAGGCACTCCGTGGCTGGTGGGTTCTCTCATCGGTCGCGCGTACGAGCCTGCGCTGGATTATCTCGCGAGCGCCTGCGGTTTCGGCATGGCGGTGCAAACCGCGCAATTTTATCATTTGCTGCTGCTCGCTGGAAAACGTGAGCGAGCATGCGGCCCCGTCGATCTACTGACCTCAGCTCTGCTCATCGCAGGTGCTATCGTCAGTGCTGCGCTCAAAGGCGAAGACGGCTTTCTGATTTGGCTGGGGACTTCGCCGCTGACGGTGTGGCTGATTACACGCCCGCTCGCGCGTCGTTTGTTGCTGCAGGACATCGCAGCCGACTCGCCGAAACCCGGAGCTGGCCGCTGAGGATCGAAACTGCTTCACCCTCGTCGTGCCCTCCGACTGGAAACGTTTTCTTCCCTTCGCTGCCGCCGTGCCGATCGCTGCTATCGTCGGCACAGGCATCGCTCGCGGAGAATGGTTCTGGCCCGCGGTGGCGCTCACGATCGCGTTGCTCGCGATCTTCGCGCGACTCGCGCCGAATCGTCTTCCGGCGTTTGTCCTCGGCGGATTGATAGCGGGGTATTTTTTGGGCAATCGCGGTTTCGCTCAACTGAGCGTTTCGGGAACGCTTCCGCTTTTCCCGGCCGAACTCGGACTCGCGATAATCGGCACGTGGCTCCTGTGGGAATGTGCGCGCGAACGCACGCTGCCGATCGTCAAAGACGTGCTCAATGTCTCGCTGATCGTGTGGATCGTCATCGGCTGTCTGCGCATTGTGGGAGACCTGCGTATCCACGGAGTGGATGCGGTGCGCGACTTCGCGATGATCTACTACGCACTGTTTTTCTTCGTGGCGCAGTTCGTCGCCTCACGCGGGGACACGCACTGGCTCCGGCGCGTTATCCTCACATCATCCGGAGCGCTGCTGCCGTTGTTTTTATTGTTCGAGGCGTTCCCGGACTTTTTCACCTATCGCCTCACCATTCGCGATACACCGGTGATTTTCTTCAAAGGCGATCTCGCCGGCACGTTCATGTCGGTCGGAGCGCTTGCCTGGCTTCTGCGTCACGAAGAGAAACGGCAACAATGGGGCTCGCTTGTCATGGGACTCGCACTCGCCGCGACGATGATGAGCACCGGCAACCGCGCCTCGATGCTCGCGCTCGCAGCCGCCGCCGTATTTCTCGCAGCCGCCGGGCGCACCGCGATTCTGAAAAAACTCATCGCGGCCGCGGTCGCCGGCATCGTGATCATCGCGGCGTGGACCGTTCTCAGCGGTCGTCCTTGGAGCCAGTCGCCGCTGATGGCGTTTTATGAACGCACGGCATCGATCTTCGACTTTCGCGGCGAGCGCACCTATCGCGCCGAGAGTGTCGAACAAAAGGGCGACAACAATCAGTTCCGCACCGTGTGGTGGAAGGTCGTGATCGACGAAACCAATTCCCAAGCACCGCTTCGCGGACTCGGTTTTGGCCATGACCTCGCGACGCCTTTTTTGAGGACGTACTATCCTGATTCGGACGATGTCTTCACCGCGCGCAGTCCGCACAATGTCTTCATCACCATCTACGCACGCATGGGAGTCATCGGACTCGCCGCGTGGCTTGTCGTCACGATCGCCATCGGCATCGGAGCCATCCGCTCGATGCGCCACCTTCCCTTGAGCGAAACGCTTCCCGCATGCACCGCCGTGGCGCTGCTCACCAGTGCGACCTTCGGTGTCGTCCTCGAAGGCCCCATGGGCGCGGTGGTATTCTGGATCGCTCTCGGCATCGCCTATGGCACGCGAATTTCGTTCGGCGTTTCGCGAGCCCCCGCCATCGTCGAGACGCCCGCGAACGAGCCGTCTACGCTGAAATTCGCAGACGAAAAATAAGCAACCGTCGCTCGCCCCTGCCTCGCATTCAGCGCACTGAACGAACACTGATTTTCAGATTCAAAAGTTGCGTCAGCGCGAGCAGGCCGAGCGTTGTCACGCCGATCACCGCGGCGCCGGTCCAGTCGTGAAACGCGCCTTCGATCGCCTCTGGTCCGTAGTGATACGCCCACGCGGTGAGGAACAGACTGCGAATCAAATTCATCAGCAACGCGAACACCGCCGCCGCCGCGATCAGCGCGATCTTCTTTCCCCAACGTTCGAAGCAAACGGCACCGAGAAACGAGCCCGCAAACAGACAGCCCATCAGCGAGCGAATCCCCGAGCACGCTTCCGCCACACCCACTTCGCCTGTCGGCAGCACCAGCACATTGCCGCGCTGTTCGATCACTAAACCGAGCGATTCAAAAACAAACACGACCACGGTCGTGATGCGGCCGAGCAGGAAGAGACTCAGCGCATTTTCCACGAGCGATATCAGCGGCGCGGAGACGAGCCACACGAGCGTCGGAAACAAAAACAATCGCGCCACGCGCCAGCCATCGCTGTGTTCATGACGCGCGCCGATCCAGATCAACCCAAGCCCGATTCCCGCGAGTCCAAGCGTCAACGCGAGCGATGTCGGATACGATGCGCCCGCCGCCGCCAGCAGCATGGCGCCCAGCAGAAAAAATCCCGCGCCGCCCACGAGCAACGCCCACGGCATCACGCGTCGCCAGAGAGAAAGCGCGAGCGATTCGTCCGATGCGTTCAGCGCCGTCACGATGCCGGGCCAGCGTTCGTACACCACGTACGCGACAAAGAGCGGCACCAACCAGCCAAACGTATAATCGGCCTTCAGTCGCCACCAATGCGATTGGTTCCAGGCGACAAACACCATGAAGCCCGCGACGACCATCAACGTCGTGAAAAATGCCGACGATACGCCCGCGATGGATTTTGGGGACGCGTCTTGGGTCTGCGCTTGCATGGCTCGCCGCTAAACGATGCGAGCTCGCGCAAAGAATAAAGCTCGGAGTTGCGTCGGCGCCGCTGCGCCGGCCTTGAGGCCCCTTAGCGACCGAGTCCTGCGACGAGATCTTTCGTCCTCGCCGCGAGCGCTTCCACGATCTTGTTCGGATCGCCCAGATTATCGCGGATGCAATTCACCAGCGCGCTGCCGACCACGGCGCCATCGGCATAGGCCGAGACCTGTTTCACATGCTCGCGTTTGGAAATGCCGAAGCCCACCACCACGGGCAGCGATGTGTGCGACTTGATCTTGCGCACCATGTCGGCCGTGCTCGCTTCGATAGTGTCGCGAACACCCGTCACGCCTTCACGCGATACGTAATAAATGAAACCCGTCGCCGCCTTGCCGATGAGTTCCATGCGCGCCTCCGGCGTGGTCGGCGCGACGATGAACACCGTTTTCATCCCGGCCTCGCGGCAAGCCGCGGAAACTTCGTCCGCTTCTTCCGGCGGCAGATCGAGCGTCAGCAATCCATCGACACCCGCCGCTTTCGCCTGACGTACGTAGTTTTCCACGCCATTGGCGAAGACGAGATTGTAGTACGTATAGAAAATGATCGGCACCTCGCTGAACGCGCGGATGCGTCGCACCAGTTCCAACACCTTCTCGCCGACCACCCCGCTGGCCAACGCCCTCTGCGCCGCGAGTTGATTGGTCAAGCCATCCGCAAGCGGATCCGAAAACGGCACGCCCAGCTCGAGCACATCCGTGCCATTTTCGATCACGGCACGACACGCGGCAACCGAGGTTTCAAGGTCCGGATCGCCAGCTGCCAAGTAGGTCACAAAGGCGGCGCGATTTTCCGAACGGGCACGGGCAAAAGCTTGAGCGATACGGTCCATGGAGCCGCAAATCACCACCCATTCCCACCGCCGGGGCAAAGAAAATTTGTCCCGCGAAAATCCCGCGCGCGCAAACGCCGTGCTAGGGAATCAACCTCATGCGCTAACTCCCGATCTCACTTGCTCCAAGAATTTGCAGGTCGAGAATCGGCGGCGCTTCGAGGTAACTCCCCTATGCGCCGTTCGACGTTTTATCCCGCGATTTTGCTCGCCGTGCTGATCACTGTATCCGCGCGCGGTGCAGACATTCCGGATTACGAGATCGGTGACATCGCGATCGCCGATGTGCTCGCGCCGATGCACTTGTATGTGCCGAATCCGGACGCGACCGCCGCGCTGAAAGAATCGCTCGACCGCCAACTGCCTTTCATCGTTCGCCACAGTCCGTTCGTCGCCGAAGAAACGGCCATCGCCGCGCGCAATCACATCGCGATCACCCAACGCCGTTTTCTCGATTTCCTGCAAGCCGCGCTGATCGATGAACCGCCTTCGGAAGAACACATCGGTTCGCCCGCTTATCTGCGCGCCATCGCACAGACGTTTTCCGAAGCAGGACCCAATTTTCCCGTCGAGCTCTTCGCACCCATCTGGACCCGCGGCGAAAAAGACGAGTCTCTGTGCGAACAGGTCATACAGCTGCTGCGCCAGACGCTGTCCGCTATCGTCGTCGCCGACGACGCCGAACTTCCGCCCGACCGCGCGCTCCATCTCGCGATCGTCAAATCGCTCGATCTCCCTCCCGGCTCCCGCGATCTCGAAGCCGCGATGAACGCTCCCGCCGTTCCGGTTGTCCGCCTCAGCGATGCACGACGCCATCTAGACGCGTCCACAATCGCTCCACCCGCGCTCGGACGATTTGCCGCGACATTTCTCCGGCCCAACGCACGTCCCGATCCCCTCGCCTACGAACGTCTGCGCGCGCGTCAGCTCGACGGCATCATCGTTCACGACACGTACGAGCCGGCCCAGGTGATCGTTCGCAAAGGCCAGTCGATCGATCCGGCCATCCTTCGCGCGCTGACGGTTCTTCGCGAAAAAACCGCCCTCACCCGCCTCCAATACGTAGCGGCTCCGACGCCCGTCATCGCCGATCCCGCCGCGTCGCGCTCGCTCGCCACATGGATCGGTGCGAGCCTCGGCGCCATCATTTTGTTGCTCGCAGGTATCCTCTGGCGGCTGCAACGCCAAGCCGTTCACGCGTCCTCGCACCCCTCGTCGGCACCTCCGCCATCTTCGGATGCCAGCCTCTGGAAACAACGTGCGCTCTCCGCCGAAGCCGGCGCCGAACGCGCACGCAACGCGCTGCGCTCCGGCGCGCTCGCCTGGCTGAAGACGAAAGTAGCCCGCACACTCTTCCGCCAGCGCAACGAGCTGCTCGCCGTGCAGCAAAAAGCGGAATCGGAAGTCCGTGAGTTGGAAAAACGCGTCGAGAACCTTCAGACGCCGTTGCAAAAACGAATCGAGGCATACGCCCGTCGCCGCACGGAGAACGAAACGCATTCGATTTTCGACGATTCTCATCGCCCGCTCGGCACGCGTCGCCGCGCCGACTCTCCGTCGCTCGACGCCAACTGAGGCGTATTCAGGTTTCCACTACATCAAACTGGCGAGCTGATCGCAACCGTCGAAATTCAGCCGTCCGCGCGCAATGCCAGCCGATAGCTGGCCGCGGATTCTTCGAGGCGATTCAGCCGTTCGCAGACCGCGCCTTTGCACAGATATGCCAGCGTTTTTTTAGGATCCGAGCGAATCGCTTCGTCGTAACAACGCAGCGCCTCTTCATCGCGCCTCAGTTGTTCCAACGCGACGCCTTTGCGCACCAGTGCTTCCGCATGCTGCGGTTGCTTGGCCAAAATCTCATCGTAACACGCCACCGCTTCCTTCGCGCGCTTGGCTTCGAGCAGCAATCGACCGCGTCCTAATAGACGCGCGATCGTGTCCTCTTCTTGACGACGTTCGACGGCTTCGGCGGCGTTCGGAACTTTTTCCACCACGGCTTTTTCGGCAATCTCCTCGGCTGGACTCGGTGCGGGCAACACCTGCGGCGTCTCCCCTCCCACTGAGATTTCTTCCAGCTCGCGAATGCGGCGTTCGAGTCGCTCGATCGTGCCGAGCAAACGCTGCGTGGATTCCGTGACGGCGCGATCCGACGGTACGGGTAAATCAAGCGAACTCGTCGTCGCGGGCGCCGCCAGCAAACGCGTCTCCGTCGCCGCCTCAGTCAAACGTCGCAGTCCGCGCCATTGCCACCACGACATCATCGCGATCGTACAAAAACCGATCATTCCGATCGTGCCCGCCAGCCACCACGCGAGCCGCGTGTTTTGGGCCGCGGCCCGGCGCTCCTGTTCGCGCGATTCTTCCGCTTTGCGCCAGTCCTCGCGTTGCAACGCGCGCTCGGCTTCCCACCACGCGCGCAATTGCTCGATTTTTTCCGCAAATGCCGTCGCTTGCATGCGCGCTTCCGCTTCGGCCTCCGCACGCACCCGCGCCAACTGCGCGGCATACAGCTCCTCGCGCAACTCCACATACGATTTCAGCCACTCCATCTGCGCCGCTTGGGCGATATCGTTGGAGACGTTTTCCGCCGGAGAAACCGGCGTAGGCGCGCTCGGCTCCGCGCCCGGCAACACCGAGGCGAGAGACAGGCCGGCCGACGCCAACGCAGACCGCAGGAGCAGGACGCGGGATTTCATGGGAAGCTGGTGCTCCCACGCTGAAATCCCGGGCCCAGATGTCAAGTGAGCCTGGCCGCACCGTGCGCGACCGGGCAAATGTATTCAGTTATTCGATACGATCAGCGGGGATCGTAGTCGAGATACGGCGCGAGCCATTTTTCAGTCTCGGCAACACTGCGCTGCGTGCGCTGCGCGTACTCCTCGATCTGGTCGCGACCGATTTTGCCGACGCCGAAGTACTTCGCTTCGGGATGGTTGAAATACCATCCGCTCACGCTGCTCGCCGGACTCATCGCGCAGCTTTCCGTCAGTACGATGCCGGTGGCTTTCGTCACACCGAGCAGATCGAACAAAATACGCTTCTCCGTGTGATCCGGACACGCGGGATATCCCGGCGCGGGACGAACGCCGCGATAACGTTCGCGGATCAGATCCTCGTAGCTGAGATTTTCCGTGCGGCCAAAACCCGCCGCATCGCGGGCGCGCTTGTGCAACATCTCCGCCATCGCTTCGGCGAGACGATCGCCGAGCGCTTGCGCCATGATCGCGTTGTAGTCGTCGCCCTTGGCTTTGAATTCCTTGGCAAACTCTTCGACGCCGTGGCCGGCCGTGACCGCAAAACCGCCCATGTAATCGATGCGGCCGCTGTCCTTCGGCGCGATGTAATCGGCGAGGCAGTGATTGAATTGATCGGCCGGTTTCTCGAGCTGCTGACGCAGTTGATGGAAACGCGTCACAACCGCGGAGCGCGACTCGTCGGCGTAGATTTCGATGTCGTCGCCAACCGCGTTGCACGGCCAGTAGCCCATGATCGCTTTCGCGGTGAAACGTTTTTCACGTACGATCTGATCCAACAGTTTCTGGCCATCGGCGAAGAGCTTCTTCGCTTCGGTGCCGACGGTTTCGTCCTCGAGAATTTGCGGGAAACGGCCGTGCAATTCCCACGCGCTGAAGAACGGACCCCAATCGATAAACGGCACGATCTCTTCGAGCGGCACCGGATCGAAAACACGAACGCCCAAAAATTCCGGGCGCGGGATATCCACCGTCGCCCAATCGAAACGCGGACGTCGATCGCGCGCCGTGGCGAGTGAGAGCAATGGCTTGCGCGTGCGTCGCGCGGCAAATTCCTGACGCTGACGTTCCTGCTTCGCGCGAATTTCTTCCATATACGCCGGTTTTTGTTCGGGCGAGAGCAGCGAGCTGACGACGTTCACGACGCGCGAGGCATCGAGCACATGGACCACGCCCGGCGGATACTCAGGCGCGATTTTCACCGCGGTATGCGCAGCGCTCGTCGTCGCGCCGCCGATCAAAAGCGGCACGGTGAAACCTTCGCGCGCCATCTCTTTCGCGACATGCACCATCTCGTCGAGCGAGGGTGTGATGAGACCGGAAAGACCGATCACGTCGGCGCCGATGCGACGCGCTTCCGCGAGGATTTTATCCGCGGGCACCATCACGCCGAGATCGACGACTTCGTAATTATTACACGCGAGCACCACGCCGACGATGTTCTTTCCGATGTCGTGCACGTCTCCCTTCACCGTCGCGATGAGGAACTTTCCTTGCGAACGCGTCGCTTCGCCCGCGGCTTCTGCGCGTCGTTTTTCCTCCTCCATGAATGGCGTGAGATAGGCCACGGCTTTCTTCATCACGCGCGCGGATTTCACGACTTGCGGGAGAAACATTTTTCCCGCGCCAAACAAATCGCCGACCACGCGCATGCCGTCCATCAACGGGCCCTCGATGATATCGAGCGGACGCGGATATTTCTGGCGGCACTCTTCGGTGTCCTGGTCGACGAACGCATCGATGCCTTTCACGAGCGCGTGTTTGATGCGCTCCTCCACCGGCTGCGCGCGCCACGCGAGATCTTCCTTCGTTTCGGTCTTGGTCGCGCCCCCCTGTTTCGCCTTCAACTCGTCGGCGAACTTCACGAGGCGCTCCGTCGCGTCGGGTCGACGATTGAGCAACACATCTTCCACGTGTTCGCGCAGCGTCGGCTCGATCTCGTCGTAGTTGCCGAGCATGCCGGCGTTGACGATGCCCATGTCCATGCCCGCGCGGATCGCGTGGTAGAGGAACGCGGTATGGATCGCTTCGCGCACGGGATTGTTGCCGCGGAACGAAAACGAAACATTCGAGACGCCGCCGGAAACTTTCGCGTGAGGCAGCGTTTCTTTGATAATCTTCACCGCCTCGAAGAAATCGACGGCGTAGTTGTTGTGCTCCTCGATGCCGGTCGCGACGGTGAGGATGTTCGGATCGAAGATGATGTCCTCCGGCGGGAATCCGATTTTTTCGGTGAGCAGCTTATACGCACGCGTGCAGATGCGGACTTTTTCGTCGCGCGTCGCGGCTTGCCCTTGTTCGTCAAACGCCATCACCACCGCCGCCGCGCCGTAGCGCCGGATGAGTTTGGCGCGGCGCAAAAACTCTTCTTCGCCGTCCTTCAGCGAGATGGAGTTCACCACACCTTTGCCCTGTAAACATTGCAGACCGGCTTCGAGCACCGACCATTTCGACGAGTCGATCATCACGGGCACGCGCGCGATGTCAGGCTCGGCCGCGATGAGGTTGAGAAACTTCACCATCGTGGCCTCACCATCGATCAACGCTTCGTCCACATTGATATCGATGATGTTCGCGCCGTTCTCGACCTGCTGGCGCGCGATCTCGAGACACACGGCCCAGTCGCCGGCCTTGAGCGCTTTGGCAAACTTGGGCGAACCGGTGATGTTGGTGCGTTCGCCGACGACGAGAAAATTGGATGCGGATTGAGTCACAGGAAAAAAGAAAGGTTAACGAAACACTCAGGCGACGGTCAGCGGTTCGAGTCCGCTCAAGCGCATCGCGGGAGGGACCACCGGTCGCTTGCGCGGCGCGAGTCCGCGAACTGCGCCCGAGATCGCGGCGATGTGATCCGGCGTCGAGCCGCAGCAACCGCCGACGAGATTGATCAAACCGGCTTCGGCAAACTCTCGAAGCACCGCAGCCATGTCGGCCGGCGTTTCATCGTATCCGCCAAACGCGTTCGGCAAACCGGCGTTCGGGTAACACGTCACGTAACACTCGGCCACGCGCGCGAGCTCCTCGATGTACGGCCGCATCGCGCGACCACCGAGCGCGCAATTGATGCCGACGGAAAACGGCTTCGCGTGACGAATGGAATTGTAGAACGCCTCGGTCGTTTGTCCCGACAACGTCCGCCCCGACGCGTCCGTGATCGTCACGCTGATCATCACCGGCACGCGTTTGCCCGCTTCTTCAAAAACCGTTTCGGCGGCGAAGAGCGCGGCTTTCGAATTGAGCGTGTCGAAAATCGTTTCGATCAACAACGCGTCCACACCTCCCTGCAACAACGCGCGAATCTGCTCCGTGTAGGCTTCGACAACTTGATTCCACGTAACCGCACGGAAGTCCGGGCGATTCACATCGGGCGACATCGAGAGCGTGCGATTGAGCGGCCCGATCGCGCCCGCCACGAAACAGCGACGCCCCGGCGTCGCCGCTTCGGCTTTTTGCGCCGCCCGACGCGCGCAAGCGACCGCCGCGAGATTCAGCTCCGTGACGATCGATTCGAGTTCGTAGTCGGATTGGCCGATGCGCGTGGAGCTAAAGGTGTTTGTTTCCACGATGTCCGCGCCCGCCGTGAAATACTTGCCGTGGATCTCTTCAATCAGCGCCGGCTTCGTGAGGCACAGCAGATCATTGTTTCCCTTCAAATCTTTCGCGGGTGCGGGAAACCGGTCTCCGCGAAAATCCGCCTCGGTCAAACCATAGGTCTGAATCATCGATCCCATGGCGCCATCAAGGATCGCGATCCGTTCTGCGAACAAAGATTGGAGTGGCGAGACGGAGGGATTTGCCGGGGAAAAAGTGCTCATAGGATCAATATATCGTCATATCTAGATATTAAGATATGTGCTTGGCAAGCGCGCTAAAAGAGTTTTCTCTGCACCGCGCTTTTCGTCTCCGGCCTCACGCCGGAGACGAGATCGCTGATGCGCGAATCCTGACAAAAAACGCTCAAACATGAGCCTTGCCCGCCTCGGGCGCTTGTCGAGACTCGTCCCGCCAGTTGTTCTTTCCATCGCCCAAGGCAGCGGAGAAGGCCGTGAAATCCGGCCACAGTTGCGCTGCGGTAACGCATCAGTCCAAAACTCACCCCGTGCGATCAACACGCGCGGTCGAGCCAATCGGAGAAATCCCGGTGAAGGCAGAGTGGAGGCACCAGCCGCGCGGAAGCGCGGCAAGTGACAAGTGCGAGGGTACCAAGTATCAAGAACTGCGCCTACGATGCGCTCGCTTCTTGGAACTTGTCCCTTGAGTCCTGTCACTTGCGCGCGAGCACGCGCGCTCCAAATGCGGAGTCCGAATACCCGTCCTTGGGCACTCACGCGTCGGCGCGAAACTTTTGCGCGCGTCCTTCGCGAAAACTTCATCGCAAAAATGAAGCGTGAGAGCAGCGCCCGGGCGTCAGCCAACGGCGAACGTGTCTGCTCTTGCCCAAGCCAAGACAGACCCAATCCGTATGCCTCCCGTCTCGCTGCGCCGCACCACGGCCCGGCTTCCCTTCCTCATCGGCAGCGCCCTCGCGCTCGCCGCCGCCAACGCCGGCGTTTCCTCGGAAAATGCCACCCAAACACCCGCCGCTCCCGCGCGCGATGTCGCCTTGCTGGACACGCTGGTGATCTCCGCGACGCGCACGCCGCAACCGCTCCGCGCCACGTCCAGCAGCGTCACCGTCCTATCGATGGCAAATCTCGCCGCTGCGCAGATCGTCGATCTGCGCGGCGCTCTCGCCCAGGCTCCGGGCGTCCATGTCGCCAACTCCGGCGTCGCCGGCGGCCAGAGCGCGATCTTCATCCGCGGCGCCGCCTCGCATCAGTCGCTGTTCATCATCGATGGACTGCGCATCAACGACAAAACCGTCCAGTACCAGGCGTTTCTCGGCGGCATCGATGTCGTCGGACTCGAACGCATCGAAGTGCTTCGCGGTCCGCAAAGCACGCTCTACGGCAGCACCGGCCTCGGCGGTATCATTGTTTTGGATACAGCGCACACCGGCGAAACGCCTTACACGGGAAAATTCTCCGCCTCCGTCGGATCGTTCGACACTTACATCGCCTCGGCGGCCGCGCGCGGACGGCAAGGCCGCCTCGGTTACAGCGCGTCGGTTTCGCACGCTCAATCCGACCACGATCGCCCGAGCAACGCGTTTGAACAATGGAGCGGTTCCGCACGCCTCGAATACGCGCTGACATCCTCGCTCGATCTCGGTCTGACTTATCGCGGCTACACCGGCGAATACGAAGAGCCCGGCAGCAACCGTCCGTTTTCAAACTTCCCCGGACTCGCCGACGCCATCACGAATCTCGTTTCGGCTTATGCAACATGGACACCGACCGCCACCTTCACCTCCAAGCTGACCGGCGGCTGGCATCAGAATGAGTTCGATTGGACCGACACCTCCGGTTCGCCCTTCCCGTCCGACTACGGCAATCTTTCCACGCGCCGCATTCTCGACTGGCAAAACACCTGGCGTCCGTCGCGCGAAGTCGAGTTGATCGCCGGCCTCAATCACGAGCGTCTCACGCATTCCGATTCCGGTGCGCTTCGCTACCGCGACGAGCTTTCCGCCGCATATGCCACCGCGGTGGTGAAACCGTCGGAAAACCTCACGCTCAACGCCGGCCTGCGCCACGACGATTTCGATTCTGTCGGCGACGCCACCACCGGACGCATCGGGGCCGCGTGGTATGTGCCGGCTTCGCAAACGACTTTGCGCGCGTCGTATGGGCACGGTTTTTCCGCGCCTTCCGTCGCGGATCGTTTCGGCGATGCGTACAATTTCGCCAACCCTGACATCAAACCCGAGAAATCGCGCGGTTGGGATGCCGGGATCGAACAACAACTCGGCACCAACCGCCTCATCGCGAGCCTCACCTACTTCCATAACAAATTCACCGATGCGATCGGCTGGCAGTTGCTGGACCCGATCACGTATCAGGGTCGCAGCGAGAACATCGATCGCGCCGAAAGTCGCGGCTTTGAGTTCGCTCTCGTCGCCCGGCCTCACGATCGCGTGCGTATCCGTGGCAGTTATACGAACCTCGATATGGACGACATCAGCAACCCCAGCGTGAATTCCGGCTGGCGCCTGAATCGTCCGCGCCACCTTGCCGATGCGGAAATCACCACGCAGCTAACCAATGCGTGGTTCGCCGGCGTGGGAACGCACTTCACCGGACGTCGCACCACCTACGGTCCTGCAGAGCTGCCAAGTTTTGTGACTTATCGGTTCTTCACGCAGTATCGCGTTTCCGAAAGCCTGCTGATCAAAGCCCGCGTCGAAAATCTGGCTGACAAAAACTACGAAGAAGTCGCCGGCTATCCTGCACTGCCTCGCGCCGTGTACGGATCGATCGAGTGGCAGTTCTAACCATCAACGAAAACTCCATGCCTCGCCTGCTCACGCTCCTGCTCGGATTCGTTTCGCTCGCGTGCCCCCTCGTGCGCGGCGTCGATCCCGATGCCGTGCGGGTCGTGTCGCAGGCCGTGGGCACGGACGAACTCCTGCTCGCGCTCGCGGAACCTTCGCAAATCGCCGCGCTCAGCCCGATCGCACGCGATCGAAATTTCTCCGCTGTCTGGAAAGAAGCCACGCCTTATCCGCAACTCGCCGTGAACGGCGATGCGGAAAACGCGCTGAAGTTCTCCCCCACGCTCGTGCTCGTCGCCGACTACAGCCGCGCGGAGTTTGTCGCTCAGCTGCGCCGCACCGGCGTGCGTGTCTTCGTGCTCGAAAACTATGCAACGCTCGATGACGCCTACGCGAATCTCCGTGCGCTCGCGCGCGAGCTCGGTCCACACGCCGAAAAAAAAGCCGAAGCGATCATCGCGGATTGCCAGCAACGCGTCGCGGTTCTCGCTGAAAAACTGAAAAACGCGCGTCCCGTGCGCGTGATTTCGCCATCGACTTACGGCGTGATCGGCGGCGCCGGCACCACGTTTCAAGATCTCTGCGATCACGCGCGCGCCGAAAATCTCGCCGTCACTTTGGGCCATCTGGTCGGACATCAACCGCCGCCCAGCGAGCAAATGCTCACGTGGCCGATCGAGCGTCTCGTTATCGCCGGCACCGATCGCGATTCCGCCATCGCCCCGTTTCTGAAAATTCCGCCCTACCAATTCATGCCCGCGGTCCGCGAACGCCGCGTCGCGTTGCTCGAGCCGTGGCATCTCAGCGCCGTGTCGCATCATCGCGTAACCGCTTACGAACGTCTCGCGCGCGAGCTTCATCCCGAATTATTCGAATGAATCACTTCGCGTCAGTCTCGCGCATCCGATCGCTCACAAGTCCCGCGCAAACGCGAGTGTCGCGGCGCACACTTTCCCGCTGATCCATGCCCGCTTGCCTCCAGCGTTCCGCCTTCCCGCTGGCGCTTCTCGCGCTCGGTCTGGCTGCGCTCGGTTCACTCGCGTACGGCGATCTCGCGCTTTCGCCTGCACGCATCTGGGCCGGTCTCCTGCATCGCGATGATATCGCCGCAACCGTGCTCTGGCACATCCGTCTGCCGCGGCTTTGCGTGGCCGCGTTGATCGGCGCGGGACTTTCCGCGGGCGGGCTCATGATGCAGGCCTATTTTCGCAACAGCCTCGCGAGCCCTGGTCTGCTCGGCGTCAGCGCCGGTGGCGCCGCGGGCGCAGTCATCGCGATCGGTGCAGGTTGGGCGACTGCCTCCATCATTGCGGTCCCGCTCTCCGCCATCGTGGGCGCGTTTCTCGCGACGGCCGCCGTGTTGATCTTCGCGCGACGCGGCGCGAGCACCGAACGTTTGCTCCTCGCAGGCATCGCGCTCAACGCACTCCTCGGCGCAGTCGTGAGCTACGTGCTTTCGAACTTCACGCTGAGCTACGAACGCAACGCGCAGATCATTTTCTGGATGCTCGGCGGTCTCGAAGATCGCAGTTGGGAACATGTGCTCACCGCCGCGCCCATCGTTGTGCTCGCCGCACTGATCGTTCCGCTCGGTCGTCCGATGGATTTGCTCAGTCTCGGCGAGCGCGAAGCGCAAAGTCTCGGGGTCGATGTGCGTCGGCTGCGTCGCTCCTTGCTCGCGCTGACGACGCTGCTCGCGGCGCTCGCGACCGCGGTCGCCGGCACCGTCGGTTTCGTCGGGCTCATCGTGCCGCACATCCTTCGGCTGATGTTTGGCGCCGAACATCGCCGGCTCGTGCCGCTCGCGCTCGTGTGCGGTCCGACGTTCGTCATCGTCTGCGATCTCATCGGTCGTTTTGCCGGCGGTCTTCGCTTGGGCATCGTCACGTCGTTTATCGGCGGTCCGTTTTTCCTTTGGCTGCTGCGGAGAAAATCATGAACGCGCTCACGCTCGATGCCATCTCCGTTCCCGATCGCCTGCACGACCTCTCGCTGGCGCTGCCGCCGGGTGTGCTCGTCGGACTCATCGGCCCGAATGGCTCGGGAAAATCCACGCTCCTTCAAGTCGCCGGCGGACTGCTCGCGAGTTCCGGTCGCGTCGCGTGGAACGATCGCCCGCTCAGTTCGATTCCTTTTCTCGAACGCGGCCGGCTCACCGCATGGATCCCGCAGGAAGCCCATTTCGAATTCGGTTTCAGCGTCCGCTCGGTCGTCGCGCAAGGCCGTTACGCGTATCAGGATGATGAATACGGCGTTGACGCCGCGCTCGCCGCGCTCGATCTGGCACCGCTCGCCGATCGTCCCGTGAATCGTCTGTCGGGCGGCGAGCGTCAGCGCGTGCTGCTTGCGCGCGCGCTGGTGACGGGAGCGCCGTTGCAACTTTGGGACGAACCGCTCGCGCCGCTCGATCCGCGTCACGCGCTCGAAGTCCTTCGCAACGCCCGGCGACTCACGCGCGATGGCCACACGGTCGTCCTGTCGCTCCACGATCTGCGCGCCGCGCATTCGCTCGATACGGTGATCGTGCTCGATCGCGGCCGCTTGCTCGCCGTGGGAAAACCCGCCGAGGTGCTCACGCCGGACTTGTTGCTCTCGGTCTTCGGCGTCCGCGTCGGACGCGAGCCCGGTTTCACTTTCGAACTTCCATGAACTCCACGCCCGCTTCTCCTTCACCCGACGAACAGCATCGCGAGCAGATGCAGGCTCTGCAGGCCGAGATGCATGCCAAAATGCGCGCCGCGAAAACGAAGCGCGGGCTGCTCATCGTTCACACGGGAAACGGCAAAGGTAAAACCACCGCCGCCTTCGGCATGCTCGTGCGCATGCTCGCGCACGGGAAAAAATGCGGCGTCGTGCAGTTCATCAAGAATGGCGCGGATCCGTTGGAGCGTTTTCTCCAAAGCCCGAATCTCCTCTGGCATCGCGTCGGCAACGGCTTCACGTGGGACTCGCAAAATCGCGCCGCCGACATCGCGAGTTGCCGCGAGGGATGGACTTATGCGCAGGCGTTTTTCCAGGATCCCTCGATCGATTTCGTGCTGCTCGACGAACTCAACATCGTGCTCGCTTACGATTATCTGCCGAAGGACGAAGTGCTCGCGGCGCTGCGCAACAAACGCGAGTCTCAACACATCGTCGCGACCGGACGGCAGGCGCTTCCCGAGCTCATGGAGATGGCCGATCTCGTGACGGAGATGCGCGAGGTGAAACATCCGTTCCAAGCCGGCATTCAGGCGCAACGCGGGATCGATTTTTAACCGAAACCCGATCCGCGTGTGCCGTTCCCAGGCGTCACCAGTTCCCGGATACACCGCGCGTCACACGTATTTTCTGCCTCGCACAATCAGGCGGTCCCCTAATGACCGGCGATTGACGCGCTTGCGCTCTCTTTGTCTGCTCGCGGCCTCATGCTGCCAACCGACAAGCCCTACGAAATCACCGAGTTCGAACGCCTGCTGCAGAAGCCCAACAGCGATCCAACCGGGCTCGCCGGTTTTTTCACGGCCGGTGAGGTCATCGTCGCCCGCGTACCCGCACGCCTCGATGTGATGGGCGGCATCGCCGACTATTCCGGCGCCAATGTCTGCGAAGGCGTGCTCGGCCGCGGCACATTGATCGCGCTGCAACCGCGCACCGATCGCACGCTGCGTATTCGTACCGTGCAGTGCGGCCGCCAGAGCCTGCCCGTCGAGACGCGCATCCCGCTCGATTATTTTTATCAGGGCGAAGGCATCGCCGCATACAGCCATGTGCGCGAGGTCTGTCATTCCAATCCGCTCGTCAACTGGGCGGCGTATGTCGGCGGCAGTATTTTCACGCTCATAAAAGAAGAGGGCATTCGCATGCCCTATGGTTTTAATCTGCTGCTCATGAGCGCCGTGCCGATGAACGTCGGAATCGGTTCCTCCGCGGCGACTGAGCTCGCGGTGTTGTCCTGCGTCAGCGCGCACTTGGGTTTGTCGCTGTCCGGCGATCGTCTCGCACAACTCGGTCAGATGGCCGAAAACCATGTCGTCGGCGCGCCTTGCGGCATCATGGACCAGATCGCCGTCGCGCTCGGCCGCCAGGGGCGGCTCACGCACATTCTCTGCCGCCCCGGCGCGGTGATGGGGGAAGTCGCGATTCCGCCCGGTACGGCATTCGTCGGCATCAACTCGCTCGTGCGCCACTCCGTCGCCGGTAATCCTTACGCGGATACACGCATCGGCGCGTTCATGGGCAAACGCATCATCAACATGCTGCGCGCTCAATCCGGTCGCGCGCCCATCAGTTATCTCACCGAGCTCACGCCGCAGGAGTTTGCCGAAGATTATCAGGCAAAACTTCCCGAGCGCATCAGCGGCGCCGATTTCCTCGCCCAATATAAAACGCACGACGACCCCGTCACCACGATCCAGACGGGCGCCACGTATCGTGTGGCCGGCCCGACCGCGCATCCGATTTTCGAAAACGATCGCGTGCTGCGTTTCATGGATCATCTCCGCGCAGCGTCCAGCGGCGATCGCAACGCGCTCATCGCAGCCGGCGAACTCATGTACGCCGCACACGCGAGTTACTGCGACAACTGCGATCTCTCCGTGGATGAAGTTGATTATCTCGTGGATCTCGTTCGCCAGCGCGGCGTGAAAGCCGGTCTGTTCGGCGCCAAGATCACGGGCGGCGGCACCGGTGGCACGGTGGCGATTTTCGGAACCGACGAAGCCATCAAGGAACACGTTCCCGAAATCGCTCGCGAATATTCGCGCCGCATCGGTCGCATGCCCGACATCTTCGAAGGCACATCGCCCGGCGCCGTGGAGTTCGGTTCACGGCTCTACCGCTTCGGCGCCAAAGGCTGGCAGCCTGCCTGAACACCGACGTGAACCGCAGAGGCACAGCGTCCACAGAGAAGGTCCGAGTACGCTCCGACTCTCTGCGCCCTCTCTGTCTCCGTGGTTAAAACAACTCCGCGCGCTCCGCGTCTCCGCGGTAAATAAAAAAACTCCTTCTTCGCATGTCCTCCCCCGCTCGCATCCGCAAAGCTGTCATTCCCGCCGCCGGTCTCGGCACGCGGCATTTCCCCGGCTCACACGCCGTGATGAAGGAGCTTTTTCCGGTGGTCGGCCCCGACGGCATTTGCCGCGCGCTGCTTCATTATCACCTCATTGAACTCGCGGCGGCCGGCATCGACGAGGTGTGCATCATTGTGCAGCCGGGCGACGACAAAACCATCCGCGACTACTTCAACGGTCCGAGCGACGCCTACCTCAAGCGTCTCGAAAAACATCCGCAGCTTCTCGCCGAAGCGCACGCGATGCGCGCGTGGTCCGAGCGTCTCCATTTCCGCGTGCAAACAACCCAAGAGGGTTTCGGACACGCCGTTTTTCAAACCGCCGATTTCGCCGCGGGCGAACCGGTTCTGCTCTGTCTCGGCGATCACCTTTTCCGCGGCTCACCGGAATCTCCGCACGCGCAGCTCGCTCGCGTCGCCGCGGAAACCGGCGCCAACAAAACCGTTTCCGCCGTCAACCGCATCGCACCGCACGAGCTCAAAGGCTACGGCACCATCGCTGGCCGTCGCCGTGCGGATCGGCCCGAGCTCATCGACGTCGATCTCATTATCGAAAAACCCGATGTCGCCACCGCCCGCGCCAAACTCCGCGTCGATGGACTCGCCGAAGACGAGTTTCTCGGCTGGTTCGGCATGCACGTGCTCGCGCCGTCGATCTACGACATCCTCGCGCGCATGATCCGCGACGACATTCGCGACAATGGCGAATTCCAGCTCACGCGCGCCCAAGAACTCCAGCGTCAGGCCGAGGGCTACCTCGCGCTCGAGGTCACCGGGGGACGCCGTTTCGATTTCGGTATCCCCGACGATTTCGTGCGCGCGCTGCAGGAATTTCGCCACGGATAAGCGCGTACGGCCACAGCGCGCTCAATGCGCGTGGCCTTCGTGATCGTCGCAAATGCACGCGTATTCGGCGCGACTGCATTCGTCGCAAACCGCTTCGATAAAATCGAAGCGATGATTCACCGGACGCGCCTCCGACGTTTCGCGGATCTGCACGACGACGCGATAACCGTCGCCTTCCGGCAACGCCTCCTTCGAGACGAAGCGATCGCCCGCGTTCTCAAACTCGAGCCGCACGCGTCCCGATTTCTTTTCCGCAATCGCCGTCACCCCACGCTCGGCCGGCGACATCGGCTTCAGCTGCGCATCGTAAAACGCCACTTCCACATGTCGGTCCGCGCGCACCCAAAACTCGGCATGCGGCGCCGTCTGCGTCAGCACACGCCCGCCCTTCGGGCCGGCGATGTGCGCATGATCGTGATGCTGCGCGTGTAGTTGAACAACGGATACACTTCCCGCAGTCAACACTGTCAAAGCGACGAATAAGGATCGTAGTTTCATAAGCATAAAATCAGTCCGCCTCCACAACACGCGCCACCGATGAGCGGCGGCGTGCGTTCAAGTTTTCCGCCCAGGCATACAATGCCGGCAGCAGCACGAGTGTGAGAAAGGTCGATGTCACGATGCCGCCGATCACGACCGTCGCCAGCGGACGCTGCACTTCCGCGCCTGGGCCTGTCGCCAGCGCCATCGGCAGAAAGCCCAGCGAGGCCACCAGCGCGGTCATGAGCTTCGGACGCAGGCGCAACAGCGAGCCATCCCACACTGCCGTGCGTAGATCGGCGCCGCGCTCTCGCAGTTGATTAAAGAAGGTCACGATCATGAGGCCGTTGAGCACCGCGATGCCCGAGAGCGCGATAAAACCCACCGCCGCCGAAATCGAGAACGGCAGATCGCGTATCCATAACGAAAATACACCGCCGGTCGCCGCCAGTGGCACCGCCGTGAATACGAGGAACGATTGCCTGATACTCCGCAGCGTCGCGCAGATCAGCACAAAGATCAGCACCAGCGTCACCGGCACCACCACGGCGAGACGTCGTTTCGCTTCCAGCAGGTTTTTAAACTGGCCGCCAAACTCGATGGAATAACCCTCCGGCAACACCACCGACTCGCGCAGACGGGCCTGCGCTTCTTGCGCAAAACTCTCCACGTCTCGTCCGCGAAGATTCACTAACACCGCCGCACGCCGTTGTCCCGACTCCCGGGTGATAGCCGCGACTTGTTCGGTGAACTGCAGCTTCGCGACCTGCCCAAGCGTAAGCAAACCGCCGTGATCCGTCCGCACCGGGAGTCCCCGCAAAACATCTTCTTCTCCACGCTGCGCATCAGGGAGCCGCACCACGATCGGATACCGACGATTTCCGTCGATCAGCATGCCCGCCTCGCGCCCCGCGAGCGCCGCTTCGATCGCACGATTGATTTCCTCCGCATGCATGCCGTAGCGGCCCAACGCTTCGCGATCCGGCACGATCTCGAGCATCGGCGCGCGGCCCAGCGCATCGAATTCGACATCCGCCGCGCCCTCGACCGTTTCGAGCACTTCGCGCACGGCGAATGCGAGACGTTCGATCTCCGCGAAATCCTCGCCAAAAATCTTCACCGCGATGTCCGCGCGCGTGCCTTCGAGAATTTCATTAAAGCGCATCTCGATCGGCTGGCTGAACAGATACGATTGTCCCGGCACGCGCCGGCCGAGTTCTTCCGTCATCAACTCCGCCAGCTCATCTTTCGTGACCGTGCGGCCATCCACTTTTCGCCACGTGTCGTGCGGTTTGAAGAAGATGTAGCAGTCCGCGACGTTCAGGCCCATCGGATCGGTCGCGATCTCCGCGGTTCCGATGCGCGAAAACGTGTGCGAGATTTCGGGAAACTTCCCGAGCAACACCTTCTCCGCGCGTCGTTGCATATCGAGCGAGGCATCGAGTCCGATGCTCGTCGTGCGGATCATGTGCGTGGCGAATGCGCCTTCGTCCAATTGCGGCACGAACTCCGCGCCGAGCCGCGAATAAATCCATCCCGCCAGCGCGAGCAAAACAACCGCGCCTGCGACGACCACCCAGCGCGCCGCCAGCGCGAAACGGAGCACCGGTTCATACACGCGTCGCGCCATCCGCATCAACCACGGGTCGCGCTCACGGATGTATCCACTGAGACAATACGTGCAAAGCGCGGGCATCAGCGTGAGCGCGAGCGCAAGCGCGCCGACCAGCGCGAAGATCACGGTGATCGCCATCGGGCGAAACATTTTTCCTTCGATGCCCGTCAGCGCGAGAATCGGCACATAAACGACCGTGATGATCAGCACGCCGAAAAACATCGGCGAACACACTTCCTTGGCGGCGATGAGGACTTCCTCGCGACGCTCCTCGGAGGTCAATCGGCGCCCGATGCGCTGCTGTTTCTCCGCGAGATGACGGATGATATTCTCCACCATCACCACCGCGCCATCGACGATCAGGCCGAAGTCGATCGCGCCAAGGCTCATCAGATTTCCCGCAATGCGTCCTTCCACCATGCCGGTCATCGCGAAGAGCAACGACAACGGAATCGCCAGCGACACGATGATCGCGCCCCGCCAGTTGCCGAGCAGCAGCAGCAAAATCACCACCACCAGCACCGCGCCTTCGAACAGGTTTTTCTTCACCGTTCCGATCGTCTGATCGACCAACACCGTGCGATCGTACACCGGGGTGATGACGACATCTGCAGGCAAACGCTCCTGAATCTCGCGCAGCTTCGCGTCCACCGCACGCGCCACCAAGCGGCTGTTTTCGCCTGCGAGCATCAACGCCGCGCCGAGCACACATTCCTCGCCATTGTGGGTCGACGTGCCGGTGCGCACCGCACTGCCGACCGCGACTTCCGCCACGTCGCGAATACGCAACACTTCTGCTCGTCCTGAAAACGCAACCGGCAACGCCGCGATTTCTTCCAACGTCTGCACGCGCCCCGTCACGCGCACGTTCACCTGCTCGCCGCCGAGATCGAGCACGCTGCCGCCGGCATTGCGAACATTTTCCTCCAGCACCGAAGCCACATCTTCGAAGGTCAGTCCCGCCGCACGCAGTCGCGTGGGATCGGGACGGATCACGATTTGTTTTTCGTAACCGCCCGAGGCGTTCACTTCAGCCAAGCCCGGCGTCGTGCGCAGCCGCGGTTTGATCACAAAATCGTGGATCTGTTTCAGCTCCATCAACTGCTCGGCGCGCGGCGTCTGACGGGCCGGCGAATCCGGAGCGTAGTCGATAACGTAATAAAAAATTTCACCCAGCCCCGTGGTAATCGGCGCGAGTCGCGGCACGGTTCCCACCGGCAATACATCCGCGGCGTTTTGCAGACGTTCGCTCACGAGCTGCCGCGCCCGATAGATGTCCGCGCCATCGTCGAAAATCAGCGTGATTTGAGACAGACCAAACTTCGACAGCGAGCGTATCTCCCGCATACCGGGGATGCCCATCAACTCGTTCTCCAGCGGGAAGGTCACCAGCTTTTCGATCTCCTCCGGAGCAAGCGCATCCACGACGGTGTTCACTTGCACCTGCGTGCTTGTGATGTCCGGCACCGCGTCGACCGGCAGGCGAAACGCCGACCAAACACCAACCGCGATCAGTATCAGCGTGGCGAATACAACCAACACGCGTCGCCGGACGGAAAATTCCAAAATGCGATTTAGCATGTGCGCGTCCTCTTAATGACTGTGCCCGCCGCCTTTGGTCGCGCGGAGTTCGATGAGCCAAAGCTGCTCCGCCGGGTGAACCACCACTTCGTCGCCCGCATAGAGACCACCCGTGATTTCCACGACGTCTTCCGAGCGCACGCCGATTTCCACAGGCGTCCGCAGCAACGCGTCGCCGTTCACCACATACACGAAACGCCCCGAGGCCGTGGACAAAACCGCTTTCGTTGGCACCGCCACCACCGGGCCGTCGGACATAAACGGAACCGAGAGCGCGATCACATCGCCCACACGCGCATCGCGAGCGGCGTCCAACGCAAACACAAGATCCACCCTGCCCGTCGCCGCTTCCGCATGCCGATCTATGCTGAGCAATCTCGTGCCAGGAATCTCACGTCCGCGAATGTGCTCCGCTTCGTGAGATGGCAGCGCTGCCAACGCGCGAATTTCCGGCGTCGTTTGTATCACCTGAGCGGATACATGGCGCGAAAAAGAAAGTTCACGCTCTTCCACCGCTTCGATCTTCAAGCCGATGGCTGCGGCCGTTTCGGGCTTCAGCACGATGCCGCGCCCTTCAGTGAATTTAGCGCCTTCCGCGAGCTGTCCGTGATCGTGACCATGATGATCATGATCGTGCGCGTGGTCATGATGCGCGTGATCGTGACCACGTTCTTTTCGGCAGCCGGATGCGACCATCATAACACTCGCGACGCTCACCAGTAGCAGCGCGCGGCGAAATCGTTTTAGCATGCTCATTGCGCGGCCTCCGTCGTCAACGCCACGCCGGTGAGCAGGCGCAGACGCTGCGCGGCATCGAGTACATCGCGACGCGTATCCAGCAAGGCTTCGACCGCATCGAGATACGAGGTCTGCAATTCCACGTAGGTCGCCAGCGGCACCGCCCCGAGACGGAAGTGCCGATCGGCAAGTGCCGCCGCTTCGCGAAATTTCTCCACCGCATCGTCGGACCACTGCGCATTGGCCGCAGCCGTCACTTCAAACGCGCTCGCCGCGACCACGACCTCGCGTTCCAGTTCGCGCTCCGCCAACGCAAGCGCTGCCTCCGCCTGCCGCTGCCGCGCAGCCGCGAGATCCGCGGCGCCCCGTGCGCGTCCGGTCACCGGCAGCGGCAGTGAAACACCCACGCCCGCCACGACTTCGCGTTCGCCCGCACGTTCCTGCGAATAAAACGGATTCACCGTGATCGACGGTTTGCCCGAAGTGCGCGCGAGCGAAACCTCGTCGCTGTGACGCGCGAGTTCGAGCTGGCGAATGCGAAACGCGAAATGATTTTCCCGCGCCGCCGTCAGCAACGATTCGAGCGAGGGCATCCTGCCAAAAACCCATGACGGTGGTTTAATCGCGATCGACTGCGCGTAGGGAGCCCCGCGTAATTGATTCAACTCCGCGAGCGCCGTTTGGGCTTCGAGCGCGGCAGCGGTGGCGCGTCGTTTCAACGCGAGTTCCTGCGCTTCGATCACGCGTGTTTCGAGCAAGGGCGTGAGCCCCGCCGGATCGCGCGAAACGAAAAGCTCGCGCAGCGTTTCGTAGCGTCGCGCGACTTCCGCGGTGGCCGCGGCTTTTTCCTGCGCGGCGGCGAGAGCGTGCGCCAGCAAACGCGCGCGCGAGGCGAGCGCGGCTTCGAACTGCGCGAGTCCCAGTTCGGCGAGTTCGATTTCGCGATTCGCGATGCTCTTGCGCAGCGCAAGACGACCCGGCCACTCAAATGTCTGCGAGACGGATACGCGCCACGCACTGCCTTCTCCGGCGAGATCGCCCGCGGCATCGCGCACGCGTTTGCGTCCCGCTTCGACGGACAGCTCCGGTTCGCTCCACGCCCCCGCGGAGCGGCGCGACGCTTGCGCGGCCGCGATCTCGGCTTCGTAGAAACGCCGCTCGGGATTCGCGTCGACGATCTCGGCCACGAGCGTTTCGAGCGGGATCGGTGCGGGAGAAGTTTCGGACGTTTGCGCGCGGGCCGTGGCCAGCGTCGCCAGAATCAAAAGAAAGGAAATCGATTTCATGCGGGTAAACGACTGCGAACTCGTGGCGGAGCGTGTATCCAGTGCGCCACGACAACACCGGGCGTGTTTCGTTAAGTCCGACGGCGCCTCGCGGGCACGCGTCAGCCCGTCGGCGATTTCCTACGCGAGGAAATCGCGCTCAGCTGCGCAGTGAAGGTGCGCGCGACAAAGGCGCAGTACGGCGCTCAAATTGCCAGGTGGGCAACAACTCCGGCGGCGCCGTCGCAACGGCGGCCTCCGGTTCGCCTTCGCGCGTGACCAATTCCAGCGCCAACACGAGCGGCGCAAAATCCGCCAGCCACACGGGTGCGGGCACTTTCACGTCGTCGGTGTTCGCTTGAAAACGTCCCGTTTCGATCTCCGCGCACGAGGCCACGCTGCAAGGTTGTCCCTTGTCCGAAGCATCGTCGTGATGACAGCATGAATCGACTTCTGCCAGCACGCCCACCGCTTGAAGTCCGCAGTGCAACGTCGCCGGCAGCCAGCACAGGGCCAGCAGCATGGTGACGATTGCACGCGTGATCGGCATGCGCGTCATCAATGTCAGCCGCACCCGCCTGTCAATCCGCCCGGCAATTTATGCGCAGCGCAGCCCAAGTATGACTCGCGTTCATGCTGCAAAGACCGCTGGCGCAAGCCGGTCGGACGGTGCGCGCAGTTTCCCCTTCCCATCCGTGCTATGTTGCGCCTGAAATCTCCGCCCTCATCCTCATGTCCACTCCAGTTGAAAATGTCGTCATCGTCGGCACCGGTTGCGCCGGACTCACCGCCGCGATCTACACCGGCCGCGCCAATCTCTCACCTCTTGTCGTCGAGGGCAGCCAGCCCGGTGGACAACTCACCACCACGTCGGAGGTCGAGAACTTTCCCGGCTTCCCCGAGGGCGTGGATGGCTTTCAATTGATGGATAATCTGCGCAAGCAGGCCGCGAAATTCGGTACGCGTTTCGAGCAAGCGCTCATCACGTCGGTCGATTTTTCTTCGCAACCGCTGCGGCTGCGCACCGCCGAACGCGAAATCCTCACCAAATCCGTCATCATCGCCACCGGTGCTTCACCGCGCCTCACCGGCATCCCCGGCGAAAAAGAACTCTACGGCGGCAAGGGCGTGACCACCTGCGCGACCTGTGACGGTGCGTTTTATCGCGGCATGGAAGTCGCCGTGATCGGCGGCGGCGACAGCGCGGCCGAGGAAGCGCTTTTCCTCACGCGTTTCGCGAGCAAAGTTTATCTCGTTCATCGCCGCGACACTTTGCGCGCGTCGAAGATCATGGCCGATCGCGCGACGTCGCACCCGAAGATCGAAATGGTGTGGGACAGCGCTCCGACCGAAGTGCTCGGCGTGGCCGAAGGCGCGGTCAGCGGCTTGAAGGTGAAAAACGTGAAAACCGGCGCAGATCGCGTGCTGCCGGTGAAGGGCGTTTTTGTCGCCATCGGCCACGTGCCCAACACCGGCCCGTTCGCCTCCGCGCTCGATGTGGACGAAAACGGTTATTTCAAGCCGCTCACCGGTTCACAGGTGCAGACGAAGGTCCCCGGCGTATATGTCGCGGGCGATTGCGCGGACCATGTTTACCGCCAGGCCATCACGGCCGCCGGCATGGGTTGCCAAGCCGCCATCGAAGCCGAGCGCTGGCTCGCCGAGCACGGCGGTTAAGCGACACCGCGAGCAACTCGCGCAAAATCTCAATGATCGACGGCGCTCACGGCCGAGGCCGTCGATTGTCAGCCTTGCAGGCGGCGCAGAAACATAATCGCGGCGTCTTTAAAACCTTCGCGGCGGAAAAACGCGTGCGCGCTTTCGTTGCGGATACCGGATTCGAGGATCACGTTTTTTAATCCCGCCGTACGCATCTCCGCCACCGCAGCGTCCATGAGCCGCGTGCCAATGCCGCGCCCGCGAGCCCGAGCGTCGACGACGATGTCTTCAACGACACCATAACGATGCCGCAGATCGAAACGCAGCACCGCGACGCCCAACATGCGGCGTCCTTGCGTCGCCACGATCACTCCTCCCGTTCCGCGACGGCGGCGGCCAATCGCATGCTTTAAGTCCTCCGCCAACAGCGAGCGGCGGAAGTGCGCCCAGCGTCGCGTGTGTTCGGCACGATGTTCGATCACCTCCGAGTGCGTGATGTAATTGGTTTTGGTGTTTTCCTGAATGATCGCCACCACGGTGCGCAAACGGCGGGCGGTCGACAGAAACTCGCAGGTGACATCGGCACGGATGCGGAGTGAAGGAAGTTCGGAGGTATGCATGCGGATGAGCCGGCTAACGACCGCCGACTCGTAGCAGTTTTTTGGAGCCCGAGACGCTCGTTCGAGCCTTATGCCGAGGCGAGTTCTGTTCGAACCACCGCTCCTGTATAAGTCGCCATGATAATCCGCCTCAGGCCCTGCGAACACGCGCCCTCTCAAACGCGATAAGTTAGCCGCTGACCACCTCGCAGAAGTAAGCCTCCGCCAGCCCCGGCATGATTTTAATTAGAATTATTCCAATTCCGACTTGCCTATTTAGAATTATTCCAATTCTTTCTCCAACTTCCATGTCCACCACCGCCCATTCCCACTCCCCTCACGAGTCGCTTGTCCAGCGCCTCGCCGACAGCGGTCTGCGCGCCACGCCGCAGCGCGAGGTGGTTTACAATATCCTCCTCCAGAAACGCGATCATCCCACTGCGGATGAAGTATTTGCGCGTGTTAAACCCGAGCTTCCCGGCATTTCGCTCGCCACGGTTTACAACTGCTTGGAAACGCTCGTGCAATGCGATCTCGTCCGCGCGGTCAATTTCGAGCGCGGGCCGACGCGTTATTGCCCGAATCTGAAGCCACACGCGCACTTTCACGACGAACGCTCCGGCGCGACTTACGATGTCGATCTGCCCGAGGGCTTGATCGATCAGCTCAAGAGTATCCTCCCGCCCGGTTTCCACGCCTCTGCCGTCGAAATCACTTTCCGCGGCGAGTCGAAGTCCCTGCGCTAAGCGACTTCGCATCCACTCCCGACCACTCACCTTTTTATTTTCCACTCAATGCACACCCTCGAAATCAAAGACCTCCACGTCTCGCTCACCGAGAGTCCCGAAAAGTCCATCGTCAAAGGCCTCAACCTGACGATCAAAGCCGGCGAAGTTCACGCCGTCATGGGCCCCAACGGCACCGGCAAATCCACCTTCTCGAAGGCCATCGCCGGACATCCCGATTACACGATCACGCAGGGTGACGTCCTTCTCGACGGCCAGTCCATCTTGGAAATGGAACCCGATGAACGCGCCCGCGCCGGCCTGTTCCTCGCTTTCCAATATCCGAGCGAAATCCCCGGCGTCTCCATCGCCAACTTCCTCCGCGCCGCCCAGCAAGCCCGCCTCGCCGAAGGCGAAGAGCTCGATGCCACCGCTTACTACAAGAAGCTCTACAGCAAAATGGACATGCTGAAGATCGACCGGAAATTCACCTCCCGCTCGGTCAACGAGGGTTTCTCCGGCGGTGAAAAGAAGCGCTGCGAAATCCTCCAGATGGCCATGCTCGAGCCCACGTTCGCGTTCATGGACGAAACCGACTCCGGCCTCGACATCGACGCGCTCCAAGTCGTCGCCTCCGGCGTCAACCAGCTCCGCAGCGACAAACTCGGCGTCCTCCTCATCACGCACTATCAGCGCCTGCTGAACTACATCGTGCCGGACTTCGTGCACGTCATGTACGACGGCCGCATCGTGAAGAGCGGCGACAAGAATCTCGCCCTCGAGCTCGAATCGAAGGGCTACGAATGGGTGAAAGAGGAATTCGCCACCGCGAAGGCCTGACGCCGCATCCAACAGCAAACTCCCAATTTGAAATGAACTAAAGCCGCACTCTGACTCTTGGACGTTGGACGCTCGATGTTGAGCGTTCGGCATTCGGGATTGTCCGCGGCCCTTCCGGAGGAACCGATATGAAACCATCCACCGACACTGATACTCTTTCCACCCAGGCCAACGAAGCCGTGGATAATCCCGTCGTCGGCATCGACCAGTCCGCGGGCGATTTCCAATACGACGTTAACTACGAATTCGATGCCGGCACCGGCCTCTCCGAAAAAACCGTCGAGTACATCTCCGCGGTGAAGAAGGAAGCGCCGTGGATTCTCGAATTCCGCAAGAAGGCGCTGAAGACCTTCCAGTCGATGCCGCTGCCCACGCACTGGGCCACAAAGGATCTCGAGAACATCGATTTCGACAAGATCCGCTACTACCTCGCACAAGGCCAGAAGCCGAAGCGTACGTGGGACGAAGTGCCCGAGGACATCAAGAAGACCTTCGAGCGCCTCGGCATTCCTGAGCAGGAGCGCAAGTTCCTCGCCGGCGTCGAAGCCCAATTCGACTCCGAAGCCGCGTACTCCAACATCAAGGAGATCGTCGCGAAACAGGGCGTGATCTTCGTCAACTCGACCGAAGGTCTCCGCGAACACCCCGAACTCTTCAAAAAGTGGTTCGGCAAAGTCATCCCGACTTCGGACAATAAATTCGCCGCGCTCAACAGCGCCGTGTTCTCCGGCGGCTCCTTCATCTACGTGCCGCCCGGCGTGAAAGTCGCGCAGCCGCTTCAGGCCTACTTCCGCATCAACGCGGAGAACTTCGGCCAATTCGAGCGCACGCTCATCATCGCCGACGAAGGCTCCGAGGTCACTTACATGGAAGGTTGCACCGCGCCCAAGTTCTCCACCTCCACGCTGCATAGCGCGGTCGTCGAACTCGTCGCGCTCAAAGGTGCCAAGATCCAGTACATCACCGTCCAGAACTGGGCGCCCAACGTCTACAATCTCGTCACCAAGCGCGGCATCGCCCACGAGGAAGCCGAGATCAAGTGGATCGATTGCAACCTCGGTTCTCGCCTCACGATGAAGTACCCGGGCGTCGTCCTCAAAGGACGCAAAGCCCGCGGCGAGGTCATCTCCATCGCCCTCGCCAACGACGGCCAGCATCAGGACACCGGCGCGAAGATGATTCACGCCGCCGACGAGACGACGTCCACGATCGTCTCGAAGTCCATCTCCGTCGGCCAGGGCCGCGCCACTTATCGCGGACAGATCCACATCCCGAAGCACTTGAAGGGTTGCAAAAACAACACCGAGTGCGACGCGCTGCTGATCAACACCAACAGCCGCACCGACACCTATCCCGCGATCACCGTGCGCGGCGACAAACACGCCACCCAGCACGAAGCCAGCGTCTCGAAGGTCAGCGAAGACATGATCTTCTACATGCAGCAACGTGGCCTCACCGAAGCTCAGGCCATGAGCCTCGCGGTTAACGGCTTCATCAACGACCTCGCCCGCCAGTTCCCCATGGAATACTCGGTCGAGCTCAAGCGCCTCATCGACCTCGAAATGGAAGGCTCCGTCGGCTGACGCATCGAAGAGTGAAAATGGAAGAGTGAATGGTGAAAGCCATCCGCACCTCCGTTTTCACCCTTCACTCTTCACCATTCACTATTTTCAGCATGTCTGCAGTCCTCTCCCCCACATCCTCCGCCACCGGCATCACCGCCGCGCGCTTCGGCGCCCACGTCGCGCAACGCAACAACCTCCCGAAATGGTGGCTCGATGCGAAACAAGCCGCGTGGAACCAATTCGTCGCGCTCCCGTATCCGACGCGCAAGGACGAGCTCTGGCGCTTCTCCAACATCCAAGGCGTGACCCTCGACAATATCGAGGTCGCCGAGCCCGCCGCCGGTTCGCCCGCCGCGCCCGCGCTGCCGTCGTTTAACCGCACCGCCGAGCTCGTCTTCGCCAACAATCACCTCGCTTCGCGCACCGCATTGCCCGCCGAGCTCTCGGCCAAGGGAGTCATCTTCAGCCCGCTCGAAGAAGCGCTCGTAAAACACGGCGATGTCGTTCGCGCGTATTTCCAAAAACACCCGGCTGCGCTCGGCGGCGAAAAATTCGCCAACCTCAACACCGCCCTCGCCTCCAGCGGCGCCTTCCTCTTCGTGCCCAAGGGCGTCGAGATCGCTGCGCCCTTCGTCGTGCAGCACATCGCCAGCGGCGAAAACAAAGCCATCTTCCCGCACACGCTCGTCATCCTCGAAGATCAGGCGAAGGCCACGGTCGTCGAGTTCTTCGCGAGCGCTGAAGCGTCTGTCCGCAACTTCGCCTCAGGCGTCAACGATCTCCACGCAAGCACCGGCGCGCAGCTCACGTATGTCGGCGCGCAAAACTGGTCCGACAACACCCTCGCGATCCACAGCAACAGCATCATCGCGCAAAAAGACGCCCGCGTCCTCTCGCTCAACGTCCACCTCGGTGGCAAACAAGCGCGCCACGAATCGCACAGCCGCCTCCAAGGCCCGGGTGCGCATTCCGAGATGCTTTCGCTCACCGTGGCGCAGGGCTCGCAGGAGTTCGACCAACGCACGCTGCAGACGCATCAAGCGCCTCACACGAGTTCCAATTTGCTGTACAAAAACGCGCTTCTCGACGCCGCTCGCACGATCTTCTCGGGCCTGATCATCGTCGAAAAAGACGCGCAGAAAACCGACGCCTACCAGAGCAACCGCAACCTCATGCTCAGCGACGACGCCGAGGCCAACAGTCTCCCCGGCCTCGAAATCGAGGCCAACGACGTCCGCTGCACGCACGGCGCCACCAGCGCCCGCGTCCCCGCCGAGCAGGAGTTTTATCTGGAATCCCGCGGCATCAAACCCGCGCAAGCGAACGAACTGCTCGTCTTCGGGTTCTTCGAGGAAGTCCTCGGCAAACTCGATAATGAGGAATTGCAGGAGATACTCCGCGGTCTCATCCGCGCCAAACTCGCGCGCTAAAAACACTTCCCATCGGATCTCGCGATCCGTTGTGAGCTGATCAAGTGACGGAGTCCGCAAGCCGGCTCCGTCACTTCGTTTTTATCATCCCGCAGCGACAAATCCCGTCGAGGGGCCTCAAGAACAGCCTCCCTGCGCGCACATCGAGTACCGCTTACCGCAGTATTCATTTACTGGATACACGCATGCGCGATCCTCATCGCCAACATTCCACGCAGTAAAAATCGCACTAGGGAAAAAGTCCCTAGCCGCTCCCGGAGACAACCACAACACGTTGAAAGATAAAGAAATTAGGCGATTAAACTAAAATATCCGCCTTCAGTCTCAATCGCGAGGGCGAACAAACTCATTGACGAAAGCCGCCCACTCTCCTTTTGGACGGACACTTGTCGTCGAACCATACCCCCTCAGTGGCCGACGTCATTTTCACCCCTGATTTCTTTCCCCACCTAGGAACCTTTTGGATTCTTCCGCGTCCCTGCGGGGACACGTGCCCCTTCGTATAGCTGTTTGCATTTACCCCTCTCCTTCACGCGTCTGCTTTCCGCGATGACTTTCCTCCGCGCAACCCCGCGCGGGTGAAAAACACAACAACAACCCCACCCCATACATGAAAGACATCGGTCAACGCGCTCTGCGCGCTCTCACGGCCCTCGCTGGCCTCGCCATCGTATCCTCCGCCACCGCGGCCACGATCACCATCACCAGCACCATCGTCATCCCCGCCGGCTCCACCTACAATGGTAACGGCAACACCATCAAAGCCTCTGGCATGGGAGACGGCAGCCAGAACGAAAGTCAGAAACCGTTCTTCCGCCTCAACGCAGAATCGTGGCTGCGCAATGTGAAGCTCGCCGCTCCTGGCGTCGACGGCTGTCACTTCTACGGCAACGGCACGATGAACGAAGTCACGTGGCAGGACGTCGGCGAAGATCAGTTCACCGTCAAGTCCGGCGGCAACTGCTGGGTCTCCGGCGGCGCCGCTTATGCGGCGGCGGATAAATTCGGCCAAGCCAATGCGGCGACTTGGGTGACGCTCTACTATCACCTGCAAGACAACGGCCTGAAGAACATCCGGCAAAACGGCGGTTCCACATACACGTGCAACTTCTACTACGACAACAACACCGCCCGGAACACACGCGAAGCGATCGGCCGCACCGATTCTTCCACCACGCGTTTCGGTCGCCGCAACATGACGGTGCAGAACTTCTCCGGCAGTCGCGGTTGGTGGTATGGCCGCGACTCCCAGGCGTTCACTTACTGAGTCAGCACTGACCAGTAACTCGTAAGCACGCGCGCACGGTTGCTTTCCGTCCGCGCGTTGCGCGACGCGCAGGGTGAACCCCGACCTTGCGCGTCGCGCCCCTCCTGTTCGCCAACATGAAAGGCACCCTCCTCAGTGTCGTTCTCTGCCTCGGCGCAGCCGCCGTCGGTTTTCTCGCGGGTCAGAAGCACCGCACCGCACCGTCCGCCACGCTCGCCAAGGCTGAAGCGATCCGCGACGTCACCGCGTCCGCCGCACCCACACAAGATAACACAAGCGACGCTTCGTCGCAGGCCGACATTCAATCGCGCTGGGATGCGTTGTTCGCCGAAGCCAACACACCCGCGCGCAACCGTCAGCTCGCCGCTTTGATCGAGGACATCGCGCGCACCGATCCTCAACGCGCGCTCGCGCTCGCACAGGCGGTCGAAGATTGGCGACTTCGCTCGTTGCTTCGCAATGCCGCCGTGCGCGGCTGGGCACAAACCGCTCCGGATGCCGCCGCCGATTGGGCGCTCACCGCGCGCGAAAACGAACGCCGCGAAGTTGTCGAAGCGCTTCTGCAAGGCGCCGCGCACAATCCCGACGAAGCCGTTCGCGTCGCCCGACGCCTCTGCGAATCCGATCCCGCGCTGAGCACCGACTACGGCCAATACACGGTCGCCGCGCTCGCCGATCAGGGAGCGTTCGATGCCGCCGTGCGTTTCAGCACCGAGATCGGCGTCGCAAGACAACCTTTTCTTCTCAAATCCGCCTTCTTCCAGTGGGCGCGCAACCAACCCGAACGCGCGCTCGATGAACTCGAAAAACTCTCCGATCCCATCGCGCGCAACCTCGCCCGCGGGGAAGCCATCGCAGGTTGGGCCTGGGCCGATGCACGGGCTGTCGCGGAACATGCCATGCAACTTCCCGCCGGCGCCGATCGCCGCCAGATGCTCGCCGAAGCGCTCCCGTTGTGGGTCGAACGCGACCCGCACGGCGCCGCCGAATGGATCGCTCAAGCCGACCGCCCCGCCGACGTCGATGCCGGCGTCGAAGCGATGGCCAATCTCCAATCGTTGATCACCCAACAACCCACGCTCGCCCTCGAACTTGCCGCGAGCATTTCCGATCCCGCCCGCCGCCGCGAGACCCAGCGCAATGTCTTCCGCCAATGGGCGCAGAACGACCGCGCGGCCGCGCAACGTTTCGCCGCTTCCGCTCCCAACCCGCAAGACCGCGCCACCTTCGCCGGCGAAATACAAGATCTCTGGCCCGATGATTGACCGATCATGACGTATTCAAAAAATAAATACGACAGATCCTCGCGCTCTTCGCGACGTCTCCTCGCAAACACAGCCGCCATCGTGCTCGCAGGTCTTCTCGGTTATGTCGGCGGACGTCTTCCATCGTCCGAAAACGCCGAGCCTGCTTCGCCTGCGGCTCGGCCATCGACATCGTTCGACAACGCATTTTCTCAAAACGAGCCCGCTTCGTGGGACGATCGTTGGCAGTCCGCGAGTCAACATCCCGTCAGTCCCGCCGCCACACGCGATCGCGAAGCGATACTCGAAGACCTCGCGCGGACCGATCCGCAACGCGCGCTGCAGCTCGCGCTGGCGGAGAAAAACTGGCTCGTCCGCGATCGCCTCCGTGCGGCAGCTCTGCGCGGTTGGGGCGCGGTTGCCCCCGACGCCGCCGTCGAATGGGCACTCGCGCAATCGACCGCCGGTGATCGCATGCAATGCGTGGAAGCCGTGCTCACCGGCGCCGCCGAACAACCCGCCGAAGCGACGCGCGTCGGACTGCAAGTGTGTTCATCCGATCCCATCGCAGCCGGCGCATACGGGCACACGTTGATCAACGCGCTGGTCGAGCGCACCGGAGACTTTGAAGCCGCCACGCAGTTCGCCATCGCCGCCCGCATGGTCGATCGCCAGGCGTTCCTGCTCGACTCCGCTTTCTATCAATGGGCGCAACACGATCCCGTCCGCGCGCGCCAGGAGTTTTCCCGCATCGAAGATCCCGCCGTACGCAGCGCAGCGCTCAAAGGAGTGATCGAGGGGTGGGCGGATTCCGATCCGCGACAGCTCGCTGACTTCGCACAAGCGCTTCCTTCGGGCGACGATCGCACGCAAGCGCTTGCCGTCGCTTTGCCCAAATGGGCGCAGAAAGATCCCGAAAGTCTGCTGCAATGGGTGGGCGGGCTCGACCCGGATCCTGCGTTTGACCGCGGTTTCGCCGCGATCGCGCAACAACCTGCTCTGCTCGCCCAGCAACCGGAGATCGCGATGGATATCGTCGAAAACATCGTCGATCCCGTGCATCGCACGCTCGCCCGTCAAAACACTTTCTATCAATGGGCGCTCGAAAATCCAGCCGCCGCTCGCGCGTACGCGCAAAAGCACCCCAACCCTGAGCTCCGCGAGAGTTTTCTAGACGATGTCGCCATTGCCGAAAACGCCCGCCTCAAACCGTGATTTACTCGTGATCGCGTTCCCCCCTTCTCATCTCCGCATCGCCCGCTCAGCCACGCTCTTCGGTCTCGGACTCGCATTGTCCAGTTCGCTCCCCGCTTCGTCGGGCGGTCCGACTCCCTTTCCGCTTCATCGCGCAGCACAAAACGCCGACCTCGCGACTTTGCGCAACGCGCTCCGTCTCGATCCTCGGCAAATCGATGTCACCGATCCCGCCGGCGTCACTCCCCTCTTCGTCGCGGTCTTCCACGGCAAGGAAGAGGTCGTGCGATTCCTTCTCGAACAAGGCGCCAAGGTCGATGCACGCGCGGCCGATGGCTCCACGCCGTTGTGCATCGCCGCATACCACGGCCACCTCGAAATCGCGCGGCTGTTGATCGAGCGCGGCGCTGATCTCGAAGCCAAAACCAACGACGACGGCTCCACGCCCTACGTGCTCGCCGCCAGCAATGGCCAGACGGAGATGATGACACTCCTCGCCAACCTCGGCGCTCGAACCGATGCGCGCACGCACGATCAAAGCTCCGCACTTTCACGCGCCGCGCTGGAGGGTCAGTCTGTATCCATCCAACAACTACGCGAAGCGGGCCTCGATATCGATTCGCGCGACAAGCATGGACTCACTCCGTTGATGATCGCCGCACGCGAAAATCAGCTCGAGGCGGTTCGCGCGCTGCTCGCGCAAGGCGCCGACATCCGCGCGCAAGACAACGAAGGGCTCACCGCACTGCATCAGGCCGCCAAGGAAGGCCACGTCGAGATGATCGACCTTCTTCTGGAAAACGGTGCCGTCATCGACGCGCGCGATTCACGTCAGCGCACGCCCTTGTTTATGGCGGCCTTTTATGGTTATGCCGGAGCCGCACGGCGTTTGTGCGAGAAAGGCGCCGACGTCGATGCGCGCGACCACAAAAACCGCACGCCGCTCTACATGGCCACGCAAGACGGAGCCGAACCAACGGCCCTCGTTTTGCTCGAGCACGGCGCCAGCGTGGAGGATCGCATCATCGACGGGCAAAGTACGCTGAATCCACTGCGCGCCGCCGCCTATGATGGCTACATAGGCATTCTCAAAGCGCTCATCGCGAAAGGCGCCGATGTGAATGCAAAACGTCTCGACGATGGTTTCACTCCGCTGCTTTTCGCTGCACAAGGAGGGCATCTCGATGCGCTCAAAATCCTCCGGGTGCACGGCGCACATATCGACGATAAAACCCACGATGGTCGTTCCGCCGTTTGGCTCGCCGCACAGATGGGTTGGGTCGCCGTCGTGAAATACCTGCTCAACGAAGGTCTCGAAGTGGATGCGCGCGACTCCGAAGGACGCACGCCGCTCTTCGCCGCCGCCGAAGTCGGTTACTCCGCGGTTGTGCGTTTTCTTCTCGCACACGGCGCCGATGTGGACGCACGCACGGCAGACGGACGCACGCCGCTCATCGTAGCCGCAAAAATCGGCAGCACCGCCACCATCGCTTCGCTGCTCGCGAAAGGCGCCGATGTGAACGCAACCTCTGATCAACGACTCACGCCGCTGCTCATGGTGTGCGGCGCGGCGGGGCCGCATTTCATCGAACCCCCGCCCGGCGCTTATCTCGAAACGCTTCAGCTCCTCCTCGAAAAAGGTGCGCGGATGGACGTCGTCACACGCGACGGCGAGACGCCGGTTTATCTTGCCGCGTTGGAAGGCCGCGCGGACGTGCTGCGCGTTTTGCTGGATAAAAAACTCGATGCCACCACTCCGGATCGCGTCGGACAAACGCCGTTGTTCGTCGCTGCCCGCGAAGGCCGCGCCACCACCGTCGAGTTGTTGCTCGCGCATGGCGTCGATCCAAACACCACCAATCATGCAGGAGAAACTGCGCTCCACGCAGCCGCGCGCGGCGGGCATCTTGCGCCGATCCGTTTGCTGCTGGAGCACAATGCCCATATCGATCTCGCCACGCCTTCGGGAGAAACCGCGCTCACACTCGCAGACAAACTCGGACACCGTCCCGTCGTGCGTTACCTCGAACGTCGCGGCGCTAAACGTCCGGCCGCCACCGCTTCGTCCGCGAGCACGGTCGTCGCGCAAACAAACGAAAGCCCTGATTCTCGATGAACGCTTTGGCTCCGCTTTGTTTTCTCCGGCCGATCGCTTTCGCCTGTTTGCTCGCCTCAACGCTCGCTGCACAAACGGAAACCGATCTATCCACGCGCCTTCTCGCCGCCGCTCGCGACGGTCAGACCGCTGAGCTCACCGAGTTGTTGGGGAGAGGCATCGACATCAACGCACGCGACGAAACCGGCGCCACGCCGCTGGCCATGGCGGCGGCGGCAGGGCATCATGAGGCCGTTAAAACCCTCCTCGCACATGGCGCACACGAAGACGTGCGCACAAAAAAACTCGAAACACCCCTCTATCTCGCCGCTGCCGGCGGCCAAGTTGTTGTCGCGAAACTGTTGATCGAAAAACATGCCGGCATCGATCTCACCGATCTTGAGGGACGCACACCTTTGTTTGTCGCCGCACGCGCCGGTCATCTCGCCATGGTGGAACTGCTGCTCGAAAATGGCGCAAAGCCCAACGCTACGATGAATACCGGCGAGTCTCCACTCTACGCCGCCGTCGAGGGCGGACACATGGAAATCGTGTCGGCGTTGTTGGAGATGGGCTCGCTCGCGACGTTTCATACGCGCGATGGCCACACGCCGCTTTCGCGCGCACGCCAGCTCGGCAACCAGCCCATGATCGAGCTGCTGCTCAGCGCAGGCGCGCGCATGCCCGACCCGAATCGCAACGCCGCCTCGCCATTCGGCGCTTCCGCGGCCGTGCCCTAGACAGGGCTTTCGCCGCGCGGAGGTTTTGTCGCTCTGAAGTTGCAGGGCTCGCCCGCACACTTCAGTTTTGGGCTCAATGAACCACGACCGCACGCTCACCCGCGACGTCATCGCCACGCAAATCCCTTCCGGAGACAAATACCCGCTCACCGCAGGTTCCAAGGTCTTCATCCATCAGGTCCTCGGCGGCAGTTACACTGTCCAGACCGACACCGGCCTGTACCGGATCGACGGGAAAGATGCGGACGCCCTGGGCGAACAAGTCGTCGATCATAAAATCGACGCCGCCACGCTCGCGGACGGCGCGCCTGATCCGGACGTCATCTGGGAGCAGTTGAAAAAAGTGTACGACCCCGAGATCCCCGTGAACATCGTCGATCTCGGCCTCGTTTATTCCATGGACGTCGAGAAGCTCGAAGGCGACCAAGGCTACAAGGTCAACGTGACCATGACACTCACCGCCCCTGGCTGCGGCATGGGACCGGCCATTGCCGAAGATGCGAAATCGAAGATTCTCCTCATTCCCGGCGTGAGCGCGGCCGAGGTGAAGATCACCTGGGAGCCCGCCTGGAACCAGTCGATGATCAGTGAAGAAGGCAAAATGAAGCTCGGCCTCATCTAAACGACAACGAGCCGGCGATGTGCCGGCTCGTATTCAAAAAAACCCTACAAGCAGCCGGAGGAGACTCCGGCGATTCCCGGGCAGACATTAACCCTCCGCACGGAGGGTTTTATGTTTAAGAAAACCGTGTGTTCAGGGAGTGGATGCAGCGATGGCGCTGGCCTGTTCTTTGCCTGCGAGGGCATCGCGGAACGTCGGCGCCCTCATCGCATAGTCGAAAGCGCCCGAGACCGCGTTGTTCAGGCCCGGATCGCGCGGATGCGTGAGGAGGAAAAAGGTTTGATTCGCATCGCCAGTGCCGGCATCGATCGCCTTCTCGACCACCACGCCGTCCTTCAACAGCGCGGTCGGCACTGAGCTGCCGATGACCACCACCGCATCACAAGAGCCCATGCGCAGCTGACGCGCCGCCCACGGAGCATCGGTGGCCTCGATGACCACGCGCACCGGAGTTTGATATTCGCGGCTCATGCCCGCCGAAAGCGAGGTGGCCAGAGCTGCATGGAGCTGAGGCTGATCACCGAGTTTGCCGCTCATATCGAGAACCGCGACACGCACATCCGTGGTCGCCTCTACACTGACCGCCTCAGAAGCGCTGGCCGAAGCCACGCTGACGAATAGACATAGCCCGAGTAGCCGGGAATAAACGCTTGTTTTCATTGGGGAAACGACGTGGGGTTTTTGGCGCCCACCAAAGATGATAGGACACCGCCCTTCACATCGGTCCTGTGCTGCAATTATTTAGGCGAATTTTACGCAGATCTCCGCTTCCTTCTCAACCAGTTAAGTAAAAGCGATTTACGCGGCAACAAACTCAAGCGTATTGCGCGCGTCGCCAAGGCTCATGCGCACGTCCACCACCAAACGAGCAAGTTGTTCCGGGGCAATGCGTAGCGGGCGCAACAACACCGCGGGCGGCACGGCGGGCGCTTCGCGATCTTCATCCAAGCACACCACGGCACGCAGCCATTTCGCGGCATACAGCAAACTCGCCGCGCGCGCATAACCGGCCGAGCCCAAGGGCGTGAGTTGCCAGCGGATCGGTTCGACGACGGTCGCGGGCAGTCCCCACGACTTCAGCAATTCCGCGCCCACTTCCGCGTTGGTCAGTCCCAACAACGCACGCTCCGCATCCGTAAACTCACGCGGGAAAACACGCGGCGCCAAGACAAGCGAGGGTTCGTTCGGCGACACCGCACGATCGATCGCGACCATGCCCGCAGCATGCAAAAGCCCGGCCATGTACGCCGCGTCTTTGTCCTCGCCGGCGATCTCCGCCAAGCGCTCCGACGCCAGAGCACACGCGACCGACGCGCGCCAGAAATCCTCCATATCCATTCCGTATAGAGAAAGTGGATACGACACCAACTGCGACTCCGACACACGCTCGACCATCGCATGCACCGTATTGAAGCCGAGGCGATTCACCGCTTCTTCGACCGACACGCAGTGTTCTCCGCGCTCGGCACTCCAGCCGTTGGCGACTTGAAGCACCAGCGCCGTCAGTCCGGCATCGAGCCGCACCAGCGAGCTCACCTCCTGCAAAGTCGGGTAGTTCGAGTGCAAAAGCGCATGCAACTGCAGCAGCACGCGCGGGGACGAGGGCAGCACAGAAATACCGGCCACGACTTGCTCGACCGACAGCCGTGTCATCATGGGCGATTGTGTAAGAAGCATGCAGCCCTCATCGGCGCACTGGGGTAAAACCTTTACTGCCAACAGGTGATTTCCCGGACTCATTCGAAAAATCGACTGGCAAAAACAGACCTCCCGCACACGTTACGCCACCATGCCCATGACCCACTTCCATTCGACCGCTCCAACCAATCTTCCGCGCTTCGATGACGACGACGATGATGAGAAGGAGAACGCGCAGGCGCGCAAAAACGCCGCTCCGGTCGCCATGCTCATTCAGCGCAAGTTTCTCGAAGAACGAAAAATCTTCCTCTGGGGCCCCGTAACCGACGAGTCCGCCAAGGACCTCACCGAAAAACTTCTCTACCTCGAAAGCACCGCGCCGGGTAAGGAAATCAATTTCTACATCAACACCCCCGGCGGCTCCATCACTGCAGGCATGGCCGTGTATGACACGATGAAGCTCATCAGCTCTCCCATCAATGTCATCGTCACCGGCATGGCTGCCTCGATGGGCTCCATCTTGCTCAGCGGCGCGCCCAAAGGTCGTCGCTACATCTACCCGCACGCCCGCGTGTTGATTCACCAGCCGCTCATCTCCGGCCGCATGGTCGGTCCGGCGACGGACATCAACATTCAGGCGAAAGAAATGGAAAAGCTGCGCGCCGAGTTGAACCAGATCCTCGCCGACGCGTCGGGCCAACCGATCGAACGCATCAATCAAGACACCGATCGCGATTTCTACCTCAACGCGCAGGAAGCCATCGCCTACGGTCTCGCCGACAAGATCGTCGAAAAGATCTGAGCGCGGCCAACGTTTCCAAATATCTCTCGTTTCTCCGGCGCGGATCACTCCGCGCCTTTTTTTGTGTTCCCATCACTCGCGCGTCGCGTGTGACAATTCTCGTTCCGCCAACGCTGCGCGCAGTTCTTCGCTTGGACGTGCCGCGATCGCCTCGCGCAAGACACGAAGCGCTTCAGGCATTTGTCCCGTTTTTTCCAACCGCACCACTTCGCGCAAAATCACGTAAGGGAAAAACGTGTCCGGCAGCTCCGCACGGCGTTTCCATTGCTCCGCATAACTCACCTTGAAAGGTCGATACAGCGGATCGCCCAACACCACCTGCTGCCAGCTCAGCGCACGCAGCGCATAAAACGTCGCCTCTCCCAGAGTCTTCCCCTGCGCCAACTGCTCGACGAGCAGATGCGGTTGATGCGTGAATGCGAGATAGGGCTCATAGACATTTCCAAACGTCGCCGTCACGCCGCGCGCGATGAGCGGACCACACCAATGCGTCTGCGTCGTCCGCACCGTCTCCGCGGAAAAACTGTGCAGATGCAACGCCACCGCGCCCGGCGGAAAACGAAAATCCACGCGCGCCATCGGCCCGGAAATTTGTCCGCCATACCAGCCGAAATACAGCACCGGCGCATCAAAGCGCGCATCCGCAGCGAACATCGTTGGCTCGCGATCAACCGTAAGGTCGAAGTCCAGCGCCGCCAATTGCTTCGCGACTTCCTCCATCCACGCATCGCCTTCCGCGTGCGGCCCGCCGATGTCCACATACGCGCGTCCAATCAAACCGCGCGCCTCCGCTTCCAAGGCGCGATCGATCATGCCTTTCACCGATTCCACATCGGGGCCATCGAGTCGCGAAACACGCACCACGGCATTACGCTCGATCGCCGATGGCCGCTCCTTGCGATACAACGGATTCGGCACAAACGCATTGATCGTATAACCCGGACGCGCGATCAGCGCCAATTCCGCATCCACCGCGCCGCGATTCGTGCGAAACTCACGCCGATCCGTCAGCCCGCGCACTTCTTTGTACAATTCAGCGTCGTGCGACACGCGCAAGGGCACTCCATAACACGTAACCAAATATTGGATACGATGCCCGACCACGAGAGGGCGTTTCCGCCCGATCTCATCCCTTCGGTCCGAACTCGCGCCCACCAGCCATTCGCGCGCCAACAGTTCGTCCTGCAGCGGCTGATAAATCGTATCGATGAACGTCCGCCATCCGATCGTTTCTTCGCGCGGCATGGGCAATACCACGATGTTCTGCTCCGGAATGCCGCGTCTCGCCGCGTAGTGTCGCGCGAGCGCGAGCGAATCATCCATCAACGCATTGGCAACAATCACCACACCCGCGGCTTCTTCGGAAGCGGATTCCGCGCGTAACGCTCCGGCTAGCGTCCCCAACATCAGAACCAATCGCCAGCGCCAGCGAAGATGTCGGATGTACCGTGCCATAAACTCGCGCAAACAAACGACCACCACGCTCGCGCGCAAATATTCTCGGCCCGTATTCGCTTCGGACTATTGTCTCCGGATGCGCTCTTCTCGTCTGTGTTTTGCCACCCTTTTCCTCGCCATCGCCGGCACCGCCTTTTCGTGGGACTACGAAGGTCATCGCGCAGTCAATCTCACCGCGCTCGAATCGCTGCCGCCTGAGTTTCCGGCTTTCATCCGCGATGCCGCTGCCCGCGAACGCATCGCCTTTCTCGCCGGCGAACCCGATCGCTGGCGTAATGTTTCGCAGGATCTTCCGCTGAAACATGCGAGTTCGACCGACCACTTCATTGACTTCGAGGATCTCACGCCGCTCGCACTTTCCCCCGAAACGCTCAGCGATTTCCGTCACATCTACACGTCGCAGGTTTTTCTCGCGCGTGAGAAATACGCGGACCGACTTCCGCCGATCGATCCCGCGCGCAATCGCGATCGCACGCGCGAATTGCCGGGCTATCTCCCGTGGGCCATCACCGAATCCTACTCGCGGCTGAAATCCGCCTTTTCGTATCTCAAAGCCTATGAGGAAGCCGGCACCGCGGAAGAAATCGAAAACGCCAAAGCCAACGTCATCTATCTCATGGGCCTCATGGGCCACTATGTCGGCGATGGCGGCCAGCCGCTGCACACAACGAAACACTTCAACGGTTGGGTCGGCGAAAATCCCAAGGGCTATTTTACCGAGCGCACGTTTCACGCGAAGGTCGACGGCGCGTTCATCCAGCGCATGGGCGGCGTCTCGCTCGAACGCATTTTCCGCGAGGTCAAACCTGCGCAGCGCCTCGCCACGGCAACACCCGCCTCCGGTCGCGATCCGATTTTCGAACACGCGCTTCGCTACTTGCTCGCGCAACTCGAACAAGTGGAGCCGCTCTACATCTTGGAAAAGGATGGCAAACTCGATCCCGAGCGCGCCGAGGCCCAGGAGGGTCTGCTCTTTATCGAAAAACAAATCTCCACCGCCGGCCACATGCTCGGCTGTCTCTGGCTCACCGCTTGGCACGAAGCGCCGACCGACACGTATCTGCGCGGTCAGCTTTTCGCGCGACGCACACGCGAAGCAAAATAGCGCCGCGAGCTGCGCTCGTGGTTGCCGTTATCGCGAGCGCAATTTGAGCCTGACGGCATAGGTCGCGATGCCCTCGGCGATCGCATCGGCGATTTTCTGACGGTACTCAGGCGAGGCGATTTTTCGTCCTTCGGCGTCGTTCGACAAAAAGCCCGCTTCGACCAGCACGCCCGGACAAGCCAGCGGTCGCAACACGCCCCAATGCGCGATCTTCTGTCCGCGATCATCCGCGCCGAGTTGGCGAATCAACTCAGCGTGGATCGCGTGCGCAGCAGAAGCGCTCATCGTGTCGAAACGATTCACCGGCGCGGGATGCACTTCGGTATCGTCGACCTGGCCTTTACCCCACGCATTTGTCGAACGCTGATACTGCGGGGCGAAAGTAAACACTTCCGCGCCTCGCGTGCGTCCATCACCGCCGACCGAGTTGAAGTGAATGCTCACGAAGAGATCCGCGTCAGCGCTGTTCGCGATGATCGCGCGCGCACCGAGCGCCACATCGATATCGGTTTCGCGCGTCATCACCACGCGATAGCCCAGCGCTTCGAGTTTTTGTCTCAGCCGTTTGGATACATCCAAGGCGAACTCTTTCTCGATCAAGCCGAGCGCCGCGTTGCGCGTGCCGGTATCCGTGCCGCCATGGCCCGCATCGATCGCTATCACCCGCAACTGCGGACGTTCCGCGGCCGATGGTTTCAACAATCCCGGAAGCAAGCGCTCCGCGTCCACACGGCTGATCTGGATTTGTCCGTCCACCAAACGCGCCGGATCGCCCAGAAAAACCCGCAGCCCATCCACACGCGAATCGCGCGAGCCCGCTTCGATCTCCACGCGATGTTCGGCACTCGTCAGCACGACGCGTTTTTGCGGCTCCATCCAAGCCAGCGAGAGACCATGCGCAGCCGCCACGTCGTTGATGGAGACATAACCGGGGAATGGACGGGCATTGTCTGTCGCAGGCGTCGGTGCCGGCACGGCTGCGATGGGGGGTGTACTCGACTGACCGCCGGGCCGCGTAGGGGGTTTTCTAGCGGTTTGAGCGAAGGCAACGGTCGAGGAAAGCAGGACGGGAAGCCAGAAGCGGAGGAGATTCACGGGGTGGAGAAATCACTGCGACCGCGAACGTTCCACCGCGGCGGCGTATTGCTTCACGCCCGCGGCGACGGCTTCGGCGATCTGCTGACGGTAGGCAGCCGTGGCGATTTTGCGCGCTTCTGCCGTGTTAGTCACGAAGCCAGCTTCGACCAGCACCGCCGGACATGTCGATAGTCGCAACACCGCCAACCGACCGCGCTTCAACCCGCGATCGGAGGTTTTGAGCTGGTTAACCAGCGATCGATGCAGGTGATAACCGAGCACGCTATTCCAATGGTCGTTTTCGTTTCCCGGATTCGCGATGCCATCGGACGGACCACGCGAGTTGTCTGCCGCCGACCGCTGAAACTGCGGCGTCATGATATACGTTTCCGTTCCCGAGACTTTCTCCACGTTGGACTCAACGGCGTTGAAATGAACGCTCACAAAAACATCCGCCCGTGCGCGCGTCGCCACCGCCGGACGTTCTCCGAGCTCGATGAAGCGATCGTCTTTGCGCGTGAGGATCACGCGGTAGCCTTCGTTTGTAAGGATTTTCTCGATACGGCGCACCACATCGAGCGCGAGGGTTTTTTCCTGCAGATTGAGCCGCTTGTTTTCCATGCCCGGATCGCGGCCACCATGCCCCGCATCGAGCACGATGGTTTTGACCGATCGCATGGTCGGCTGACCAAGCCCCGGACGCAAAATCGGCGTGAGCAACTTCTCCGCATCGATGCGGCTGATGCGCAGCGTGCGACCATGATAGCGCGCACCGTCGCCCATGAAGATCCGTGTGCCGTTCACACGGATGTCGCGCGAATCCACCTCAAACTCGATCCGCGTATAGCGGCTGCTGAGCACGAGCCGCTTTTGCGGCGCGGTCCAAGTGGCTTTCAGACCAAAACGTTTTCCGAACGCGATGGCGTCCACGTACTGGACGCCGTTCAAGGTCACATAAGACGTGCTTTGCGCGGGCCGGGCAGGCTGCGTCGGTCGCGCATTCGCCGAAGTCGCCGACAACGCCAGTAACAGCGCAGCCGTTCCGAGAAGGGCGAGTATCTGCCGCCACGCAGGCCTCACGCCCGCATCCTCATTCGGTTTTCTCGGCTTCGTCCTGCTCGATTTCCCGAGGATCGAGATACTTTGGCTTCCGTTTGTTCGCCGGAAGCGGCGTGAGCATGACGTTGATTTGTTTGCCGAGCAGACGGGGTTCGGAATCGGCGTGGCCCATGCCCTCGAGCTCAGCCAGCGCGCGTTTGATCACCTCAAAACCGATTTCGGTATGAGCCATCTCGCGACCGCGAAACTTCAGTCGCAATTTCACCTTCGCGCCGTGGTGGAGGAACTCCTCCGCGTGGCGGATCTTGGTGAGAAAATCATTCCCCGCGATACGGGCCGAAAACTCGATCTCCTTGATCTTCGAAGCGGTCACCTTCGCGTGCGAAACCTTCTTCTGCTCCTCGTACACGTACTTGCCGAAATCCATGATGCGGCAGACGGGAGGCTGTGCGTTTGGAGCGACCTCCACCAGGTCGAGTCCAACTTCCATCGCGAGCGCGAGCGCTTTTTCGGTGGGGAGAATCCCGAGCTGTTTGCCCTCGGGGCTGATGACGCGAATCTGGGGAACCTTGATCCGATGGTTGCGGCGAATGCCGGCGTAGGGGTCGTTGTTGCGACGCTGATTATAACCGGGGCGATTGCCGCCGGAGGAGGGAAACGAGGTTGCCATCAATAAGTGCTTGGTGAATCGGTGGGGTTCTTCTCGCGCGGTTGCGCGCCCCTGACAATCACGAACTTCTCGGGGAAAAATGCAACTAGCCAAGCGCTAAAAGAGCGCGCCTCGAGCCCGTTCACACACTGAAACTCTCGCCGCACGAGCAACTGGCTTTGGCGTTGGGATTGGCGAACTTGAAGCCGCCGCCGATCATCTTGTTCGAATAGTCGAGGACAGTGCCCTTCAAATACAGCGCCGTCTTCGGATCCACGAGCACCGACACGCCGCTGCTGCGCACGAGGATGTCGCCTTTGCGCGGAGCGTTCGTGAAACGCAGCTTGTAACTCAGCCCGTTGCAGCCGCCGCCCGTGATCGCCACGCGCAGATATTCGCCCTGCTGCTCGCGCGCGATCAACGCGTTGACTTTGGCGCCTGCGGACTCGGTCAGACGCACGAGGTTTTCGTTACCTTCACGCACGACCACCGGCTCTGGCGCGACGGGCGCCGGTCCTGAAGTGGACGTGGCTGATGTTTCAACAGACATGACGAACAATCATTGAGCGCTGCGCAGTTTTATCAAGCGCCGCGCCACCGTGACGGCATTCGTGAAACTCGCCGCGCTGGCGAGGCCGCGTCCCGCGATACCAAACGCCGTGCCGTGATCCGGGCTCGTGCGCACATGCGGCAACCCGAGCGTCACATTCACCGCGGTGTCGAAGTCGATCGTCTTCAACGGCGCGAGCCCTTGGTCGTGATACAACGCGATCGTCACATCGAACTCCCCGCGCAGCGCGCGCGCAAACACCGTATCGCCCGGCTCGCAACGCGACAGTCCGGGAAACTCCGCGCGATATTTCGCGAGCACGGGTTCGATCACATCGCGTTCTTCATGGCCCAATAGTCCGTCCTCGCCCGCGTGCGGATTGAGTCCGCACACCGCGATCCGCGGTTCCGTCACACCGTCCGCGCGCGCCAACTCCGCCGCCGCGCGCACGGCTCGCACGATGTTCGCTTCCGTGAGCTGACCCGGCACGTCGCGAAACGGAATGTGCCACGTGAGCAACACCAAGCGCAGCCGTCCGCCGCAAAACGCCATCGTCGGTTCCCCGCCCCAGCGCGCCGCAAAAAACTCCGTCTGGCCGGGAAAAACATAACCGGCTTTCTGCAGCCAGCTCTTGCTCACCGGCCCGGTGACCACGCCGGAAAACTCGCCGCGCTGGGTCCCTTCGGCCGCGCGCTCCATCGCCGCGAGCGCGACACGCGCGCCGTCAATCGTCGGATGTCCGGCCTCTATGGAAAATTCATCTTCGCCCACCGCGACCGCATGCACGCCGCGCGAAGCGAGTTTTCCCGCCCAACGCGCCGGGCCGATCACCGCGACATCCTTCAACGCGTTCGGATGCGCCGCGATCCACGCTTCGATAATCTCCGGCCCGACTCCGGCCGGATCGCCACACGTAAAGGCCAGCGGTGCGCGCGTTGTCATGATTTTTTGGATACAGCTCCGTCTGCGAACCGGGTGACAGACTCAGTCGTTCGTTTCGACGACGGGAGTGCGACGCGCCAAACGCGCGAAGCTGCGTTTTCCTGCGGTAAAAAACTCCAGGAATTTTTTCGCCTCCGCGGTCTTGTAAGCACCGCTCGCCAACGCCCCCGCAGCGAGTTCGCGGATATTTCCCGATTCCGCATACACGTTGTGAAACGCATCCTTCAATTCGCGGATCGTCTCGCGCGCGAACCCACGGCGTTTCAATCCGACAAGGTTCAAACCCGACACTTCGTCGCGCTCCGCCACGATCGTATACGGCGCGAGATCGCGCGTGATGCGCGCCAGTCCGCCGAGCATCACGCTTTCGCCGATGCGCACGAACTGATGCACCGCCGCGCCGCCGCCGATGAACGCGTAGTCACCGACTTCGACATGCCCCGCGAGCAGCGCATTGTTCGCAAGCACGACATTGTCGCCGACGTGGCAATCATGCGCGAGATGCGCGCCCGACATCAGGAAGCAGTTTTTCCCAACAACCGTTTCGTGCCCCGCGTGGATCGCGCGATTGATCGTCACATACTCGCGAAGCACGGTGCCATCCCCCACCCGCACGCGACTCTCCGTCGCCGGATCGAATTTGAGATACTGGGGATCGCCGCCGATCACCGCGTAAGGATGCACCACCACGCGCTCGCCGAGCGTCACATGTTTCCTGATGATCGCACCGGCATGGATTTCACAGCCGGCGCCAATTTGCGCACCCGGTTCGATGATGGCGTTGGGATGAATCATGTGGCGAAATCACAAACGCCAAACGCCAAAACGCCAAAAAGATTCTGCCAACTGCGAGAATTAACAGCGTGTTTCTTTCATGCCCATCGAGTCGCCTAACGCTCTTTGGCGTTTGATTGCTGATATTTTGGGATTTCCGGCGCGGAGCTTATAGGCGCGGACGGCGCGTGATCACACGTTCCGCGCCGGGCAGGTCCATCTGTGCGTCTTTCAGCAGATCGTAGTTTTTCAGAATACGAATCACCTGAAGCGTGTCGCTTTTGCCGTAGCTGCGGTTGGGTTCGATCTTGTCGATGAGGTCCAGCAGCATCGCGCGGAACGAGATGATCGCATCGACGCCGCGCTCTTTGAGCAGCTGCAAACTTTGCGAGCGAAAGGGTTCAGCCGTCGGCAAACTCGGCAGCACGAGGATCTTTGTCGGCAAGCTCTCACCTTCTTGCGTGGTCGCTGAATCGGACGGAAAGAGCTTCGGCACTTCCTTCAGCACATTTTCCTCGAGAAACCGAAACACTTCGGGACTGCTCTGCAGCATCTTCGGAGTGAACCGTCCCGTGTGCCAGGGTTTCACGACCACGATCGCGCGATGGATATAGGCAAGCTCGCTCGAAAATAGAAAAAAATCCGGCTTCCGCTGATCGCGTTGAAAGGCCGGATTGTACACCAAAAGATCGATCTCCTCTTCGCCCGTTTTTCGCCGCGCCTGCACGTCGTACTTGCGCAGCTGACGAACGAGAAAACCGTTCTGCTCAAAATACTCGCGTACGATGCCTTCGTCGATGGCGGACATGACGGGGAACTTTATTCAGGCTTCTCGATTCCGGGCAATGATGGGAAACGTCGGCGTCCTTTCTAGACTGCGCCGATCTCTTGGAAACACGCTTCGACAAGCGCGGGCTCGATACCGCTCTGCGTGGCCGCTTCGCCGAGCGAGCGCAGCACCACAAAACGCGGCAGCCCCGCGCGTACTTTCTTGTCTCGTCCGGCCGCAGCCATGAGCGACGCCAACGGCAAGGGTTCCCGCAAACGCACCGGCAGCGCATGACGCGAAACCACCTCTTCGATCCGCGCCACGTCGGCGGCGCTGATGTATCCAAGTTTCTGTGACAAACGCCCCGCCGCCGCCAAACCAATCGCCACCGCCTCGCCATGAAGATACACGCCGTAACCGGTCACTTGTTCGATCGCGTGACCAAAGGTGTGCCCGAGATTGAGCAATGCGCGTCCGCCTTCCTTGGCGAGTTCGCGTTCGTCCGCTTCGACTACGCGCGCCTTGATCGCGCAGCAGCGGTGAATCGTCTCCGCGAGTTCCGGACTCCGCACACCGAGCGGCGCGCGTTCGAGACGCGCGAACAACTCCGCATCGCCCAACAGGCCGTATTTGATCACTTCGGCCATGCCCGCGGCGAATTCACGCAACGGCAGCGTTTCCAGCAACGCGGTCGCGATGTACACCGCTCGCGGTTGGTGAAACGCGCCGACGAGATTTTTTCCCGCCTTCAAATTGATGCCGGTTTTCCCACCCACCGAGCTGTCGACCATCGCAAGCAGCGTCGTGGGGATTTGATAAAAATCGATGCCGCGCAAAAACGACGCCGCGGCAAATCCACCGAGATCGCCGATCACGCCGCCGCCGATCGCCACCAGCGCACCCGCGCGATCGACGCGATGTTCCGCCATGAAATCCCAAACTTTGCCCAGCTCGGTGAGCGACTTCGCTTGTTCACCCGGTTTCAACACAAGCAACGGCGCATCGCCCACCATCGCGCGCACGACCGCCTCTTGATGCGCGATCAAATTGGCATCGGTCAGCACGACGACTTTGCGGCCCGCAGCGCGCAGTTCGTCGAGTTTTTCCCGAACCACGCCGGCCAGTTCGGCCGCGAAATAGATCGGATAGCTGCGCTCGCTTAGTTGGACGGTCAACGTGGCTGACATAAGCGGAGCGTTAAAGCCCGCTTAGGTCGGCCGGTCAATGCGTCGCTCACGCACGCGGACGTGCACGCGCGCGAATCTGGCGCAAACGTTCTTCCGCCGCGCGCAACTCTTTCAACGTCTCCAGTGTGCGCTCCATGCCGGGATTGCCGATTTCGGCAAAACCGCGCGCCTGCAATTCCTGCAAACTCCGCGCGATGCTTTCAAAGCCTGCTTGCAGCATCGGCGCACTCGCGCGCGCCGCGGCCGGCGAACGTTCGGGATCGAGATTTTCCAACACAAACTCCGCGAGGAAATGCGGCTGATGTTTTTGGAAAATCTGCGCGCCGAAACGAAACAGCTCCGCCTCGATCGGTTTAAAAATCGTGAGTCCGCGGTCTTCCCAGATGCGCGCCAGCGCGAGCCCTTCGTCGACGGCATCGGTCGCTTCGCCGACTTTTTCGCGCACATCCGCGCCGGCGGGCATCGCCGCCAGCTCCGTCGCAAGCGCGCGGCAAAGCGCATGGCGTGCTTTGAGCGCCACGTCGGTGAGGCCGGGTTGTTCGCGCTCCATCGGGCGCAAAATCTCGCGCGCGGCGACGGCCGCTTCGCGCGCTTCGGCAACGCGCTCCGGCGCCTGTGCCAACAGGAGTCCCGCGCGGTTCAACCACACGCAGGCGTACAGATGCCGGCCTTCGGGACGCTCGAGCAAACGATGATCTTTCAACAGCGCGACCGCTTCGTCGAAACCCGCGAGCGTTTCCGCGACCGTGCCCTCGCCGCCGATCGCCTGACGCGTGATCGCGCGATTCATCCACGCGACCGCGAGGCGATGACGGAACCAATCGTTTTCGTCGACCGGCAGGGTCTTCAGCACCGCGAGCGCTTCGTCGTAACTCTTGAGCGCATCGGCCAGCGCTTCGGGCGTGCCGATTCGTGTCAACGCGTCCGCGCGGTTCATCCAGCCCGCGACCAATCCAAAATGAAACTGGTGATTCGGTCCTGCCGGCAGGTCGCGGCGCAGCGCGATGCAGGTATCAAACGCCTTCACCGCTTCCGTGAGTTTTTCCGGAGCGGCGGCCGCGAGCAGCGCGAGGCCGCGATTGAGCCAGACATTCGCCAGATCATCGCGGCGAACTTCCTCCGATGGTCCGGTGGCCGACGTCGCTTCGATCACGCGAATCGCTTCGTCATAACCTGCGAGCGCATCGGTGAGACCTTCCGGACCGCGACTGCGATGCACATTGGCGCGCCCCAAAAGCGCCAAGGAAAACCAGCGCAAAGGTTCGCCGCCTTGCTCCGCGAACGGACGCAACCGCGAAAGGCCTTCATCAAATTGCTGCAACGTCCACGCGATCCGCGAAGGATCGCCAGCGGCAGCCGATTGCTCCGCCGCCTGCAAAAAGGCAAGGGCTTCAGCGAGCTTGGGATTGGGAGCGGAGGCGGCGGATTCGTCCATGAGGTTCTGCTTTAAAAAACGTCCGCAAAATCAGACACCCCCGCCCACCGTCAACACAGGCTTTTTCGCACACATCCGCGCTCGCGCTTTCTTTTTCGCGAAATCAGCGGGAGCACGCCGCGCATTTTCACGCACAAACGGGGATTTCGAAATGGAATTTCGCCGCTTTGTTCGCGCCAAATGCAGATTTATGTGCACAACTTTATATATCCATTTATCATAGGTAAATTGATCAAAACGACACTTATTATATGCATTTATGTGCATAACTTATTGCTTGCCCGGTCGTGTGACAAAAATGAAGTGAGCGCTTCGCCCTGCCATGCGCCCCGTGAATCAGCAGTCTATCGCTCGAAAGCTGAAAATTTCGCGCACCACGGTTTCGCGCAGTCTCTCCAATCATCCGGCCATCAGCGCCGAAACGCGCGAGCGTGTCCTCGCGGCGGCGGCGGCCGCTGGTTACGGACGTGCGCCAACACGCAGCGTGCGGCGTTCGCGTCGCTCCACGCCGTTGACGATCGGCGTCTTGATCGGATCGCCGCTCGTCGCCGCCGATCGCGCGACGTTTCCGCTGGTGCTTCAGGGCATTCGTCAGCGCGCAGCGATCGAACATCTCGCGGTGGATGTGCTTTCGATCGATCCGTCGTCGCTCACGCACGACTCCGGACGGCGCGAACTTTTTCGCCAAATCCGCAAGGCCGGTTGGCGCGGCGTGATCCTCGTTTATCCCTTTCCGATCGACGCGGTGAAAATGATCGCCCGCAAACTCACCGCCGTCTCGATCCTCACCGAATACCGCGACGCACCGCTCGATGTCATCGACACCGATCACGGTGGCGTGCGCGGTCTGGTGAGCCGTCTCGTCGAGCTCGGCCACAAACGCATCGGTTTTGTTTCGTGGGCCTACGCGACCGGCGGCGTGTGGGCTTCACGACGTTTCGGCGCGTATGCGGAGGCGTTGTTTGAGCACGGGCTGCCGCTCGATCCGCGCTGGACGTTTAATCTTCACGCCGCGCAGCCGCGTCATGCTTCCACGGATACACTGGCCGACGCCGTCGCCGCGGCCACGCGTCGCGGTGGCGTCACGGCGTGGGTCTGCGCCGCGGACCACCAAGCCTATCAACTCATCGCGGATCTTCGTGCACGCGGCGTCGAAGTCCCGCGCGATTGCTCGGTCACCGGTTTCGACGGCAATGCTGCGCCTCCCGGGTTTCCCGCACTCGCGACGTTGCGCGTGCCCAACGAAGAACTCGGCGCCTCCACCGTCGCCCGTCTCGTGAGTCGCCTTCTGCAACCGCGTTCGTTGCCGCGAAAAATCCTCGTCGAAACCACCTTCGTGCCGGGCGACACGCTCGGTCCGCCGCCGCACTGAGCGCCACACGACGCACGGCCCTTTCCCCTCAACCACACGTATCCATGAAAAAATCAAAAGCCCACTTCCCGGCGATTTCCACGATCGCCTACGAAGGCCCCCGCAGCGAAAACGCGCTGTCGTTCAAATACTACAACCCCGACGAGGTCATCGACGGCAAAACCCTCTCGGAACATCTGCGCTTCAGCATCGCGTACTGGCACGCCTTCCGCGGCGCGGGTTCCGATCCGTTCGGCACCGCCACCATCAATCGTCCGTGGGAGCGCGGCAAAGATCCTGTATCCGTGGCGAAACTACGCATGGATGCGGCGTTCGAATTTTTCCAAAAAATCCGCGCGCCATTCTGGTGTTTCCACGACCGCGACATCGCGCCGGAAGGCAAGAGCCTCGCGGAGTCCAACAAATATCTCGACGCGCTCATCGCTCACGCGAAACAGCTCCAGAAAGCCACCGGCATCAAACTGCTTTGGGGCACCGCGAACCTGTTCACCAATCCGCGCTACCAAGCCGGCGCGTCCACCAACCCCGACGCGCATGTTTTCGCCTATGCCGCCGCGCAGGTGAAAAAAGCGCTCGAGGTCACGCTCGAGCTCGGCGGTGAAAACTACGTGTTCTGGGGCGGCCGCGAGGGCTACGAAACGCTTCTCAACACCAACCTCAAACGCGAACAGGATCACCTCGCGCGCTTCCTCGGCATGGCCGTCGATTACGCGAAAGAGATCGGCTTCAAAGGCCAGTTCCTCATCGAGCCGAAACCGAAGGAGCCGACGAAGCACCAGTACGACTTCGACGTCGCGACCTGCATCGGCTTCCTGAAAACCTACGGCCTCGCGAAGCACTTCAAGTTCAACATCGAGACCAATCACGCGACGCTCGCCGGTCACACGTTCCAACACGAGATCGAAGTCGCTGCCGCCGCCGGCATGCTCGGCTCGATCGACGCCAACACCGGCGATCCGCTCCTCGGCTGGGATACCGATCAGTTCAACACCGATGCGCGCGAACTGACCCTCGCCATGATCTCCATCCTCAAGGCCGGCGGCCTCGGTTCGGGCGGTTTCAATTTCGACGCCAAGCTCCGCCGTCCTTCGATCGACTTGGAAGACCTCTTCCACGCCCACATCGGCGGCATGGACGCGTACGCCCTCGCGTTTAAACTGGCGCGAAAGATCATCGCCGACGGCAAATTCGACCGCTTCGTCGCCGAGCGTTATGCGTCGTTCGATTCCGGCTTCGGCAAAGATATCGAGAAGGGCAAAGTCGGTTTCAAGGAGTTGGAGAAACTCGTCCTCACCAAACTCGGCGAACCGACACCCAGGAGCGGCAAACAGGAATACCTCGAAAATCTCCTCGCCCAATACGTCGCCAACGGCGTCTGAGCGACGCCCGCCGATCGCTCCGTTTTTTCTCAAGGCGCGTCCACATCGGGCGCGCCTTTTTGCTCGTCCCGTGTGAGCGCCCACTTCCGCGATTGCGGAAACGCACGTCCGCGTTTCATTTTTGCCTCATGGTTAAAGGCCAGAAAGTCGTCTGCATAAACGACACCTTCAACGATTTCATCCGCGCGATCTACAAACAGCTGCCGGTCAAGGGCGTCACGTACACCATTCGTGAGGTTTTCCTCGGCCGCGAGAAAGTGGTCAAAGGCGGCGACACCGCCACCGTCGGCTTGCTCCTTGAGGAGCTCGTGAATCCGCCGGATCCGTTTCACGCCGGCCAACAGGAGCTCGGTTTTACCTCCGAGCGTTTCGCGCCGCTCGAAGAACTTCCCGACGAAGAAGCCGAGGAGAAAGAAGAGGCCGGCGTGGGCGCCGGCGCTGGTTTTCTTTTCGGCAACAACTGAGCGCGCGGTCAACCTGCGCACATTGTTCGCCAAGAGCCGCGCTGCCTCGCGGCTCGCCGACGCGCCAGCCTTCACTCAAGACTGCACGCCGATCGTTTTGTGTTCTCACTGAACCCGACGCGCCCGTTCTCCGTTTTCTTGTGTCATGACCACGCCCGCTCGCCCGAAAAAAGTTGCCTTGCTCACCGCCGGTGGCCTCGCCCCCTGCCTTAGCTCCGCCGTCGGCGGCCTCATCGAGCGCTACACCGAGATCGCGCCCGACATCGAAATCATCGCTTACCGCGGCGGCTACAAAGGCCTCCTGCTCGGCGATAGCTACACGATCACGCCGGAGATCCGCGCGAAGGCCCACCTGCTCCACCGCTACGGCGGTTCGCCCATCGGCAACTCCCGCGTCAAACTCACCAACATCAAAGACTGCGTGAAGCGCGGCCTCGTCAAAGAAGGCCAGGACCCGCAAAAAGTCGCCGCCGACCAGCTCGTAAAAGACGGCGTCGATATTCTCCACACCATCGGTGGCGACGACACCAACACCGCGGCGGCCGATCTCGCGGCGTTCCTCGCGAAAAACAATTACGGCCTCACCGTCATCGGTCTGCCCAAGACGATCGACAACGACGTGTTTCCCATCCGCCAATCGCTCGGCGCTTGGACCGCCGCCGAAGAAGGCGCGCGTTATTTCAAGAACGTCGTCGCCGAACATAACGCCAATCCGCGCATGCTCATCATCCATGAAGTGATGGGACGCAATTGCGGCTGGCTCACCGCCGCCACCGCGCAGCGCTATCGCGAGCTGATCGCACACGCGGAGTTCGTCCCCGGCATCGGCCTCGCACGCGAATGCCACGACGTCCACGCCGTGTACGTCCCCGAAATGGCCATCGATATCGCCGCCGAAGCCGCCCGCCTCAAAGCGGTCATGGACAAGGTGGACAACGTAAACATCTTCATCTCCGAAGGCGCCGGCGTCGAAAGCATCGTCGCCGAAATGCAGGCCAAAGGTCAGGAAGTGCCGCGCGACGCGTTTGGGCACATCAAGCTCGACGCCGTGAACCCGGGTAAATGGTTCGGCGAGCAGTTCGCCAAAGCCCTCGGCGCCGAAAAAGTACTCGTTCAAAAATCCGGTTACTTCGCCCGTGCAGCCGCCGCCAATGTCGACGATCTTCGCCTCATCAAGAGCTGCACCGACCTCGCCGTCGAATGCGCGCTCCGCCGCGAAAGTGGCGTCATCGGTCACGACGAAGATCGAGGCGGCGTTCTCCGCGCGATCGAGTTCACTCGCATCAAAGGTGGAAAACCCTTCGACATCGACACCCCGTGGTTCGGCGAACTTCTCGCCGCCATCGGCCAGCCGAAGGGTGCAAAGGTGCAGACGCCTCATTGAGGAACACGGCGCGAATACGAAGCCAGCGACTACCACCCTCTAGAAACCTCAAGGCGATTCCCCTAGGAATGTCCTCAGAAATTTCCGATGAATCGTTCGCAATTAAATCTGCATTATCCTCGTTAGCATAGGCTTGTAGTACGTTCATCCCAGCAGCCGCCAGGGTTATCTCCCGAAAACGCGCACCAAACGCGGGAAAACCGCCGACCCCGTTAGGGGAGACCCCGATACCGGGATCCCCCTAAATGCCATAGAGTTTCTCTTAACAAAGGGAAAACCTATGAAATTTATACGCGCACTCTTCCTCCTTGGCCTTCTTGGGCTTGCGATTGCCCCGGCCGCGCGGGCACAGGTTTATTTGCACACACAAGATGTTACTGGCGACTTCGGCACCGGCGTGGTGGCACGTTTCTATTTTGAAATCGATATCGCTAGCAACACGCTGACCATCCGCGTCGACAACACCGTCGCGATTAATGCACAGGGTTTGGGTACCAAGGGCACGATCGTCAGCTTCGGCTTCAACACGCCTTTCACGGGCCTGCGGACTTCCGACGTGGACACGACCGTCGTCTGGAACAAGCGCAACACCGGTCACACCCAAGTCTCCACTACCCAACGCGTCATCAACGGCAGCAGCAGTTCCTTCTGGGAAGAACACGCACACTACACCCTCGCCCACCAAGGCACCAAGTATGACCAAGACTTCGGCGTTTCCACCAAAGACACGCCTTCTGCCGACGCCGCCGGTCTCGACAATGTCAACCAAGGCATCCGCTACGGCGAAATCGCGACATTCACCTTCAAGTTCAAAAACCACGACATCACCGAGGACAACTACAAGGACTTCTTCGGCGACAACTACATCTCCGTTTACTGGCGCGAAGTGACCGAGACCTACACGGTCCGCGAAAAGAACAAGTTCGGACAGTGGAAGGACGTGACCAAGACCCGTACTCCCAACGGCGGCTGGGACAAAGGCATGGCCAGCTTCCGTCCGCCCTCGGATGGCGACCTTCCCGCCACACCCGAGCCCTCCACCTACGGCCTGATGGGCGCCGCGGCTCTCCTCGGTCTGATCGCGCACCGCCGCCACAAGGCCAAGAAAGCTGCGGAGACCGCCTGATTTCAATTTCCCCTATCAACGCTTCGCCGCGCTCCGCAAGGAGCGCGGCTTTTTTGTGGCTCACACCCGTGCATCCGCGTTCCACATCACCTCGATCGATTTTTCCGCTTTCCCCCAAACCCTTCGCGCCCCCATTTTCTCCAGCAATGTCCCTCCGCGCCTGGTTTCCGACCTTCCTTTATTGCGAGAAACTCCAAAAATCCGGCATCGCCCGCCTCAATGACGATCTCGCCGACGAGTGCGCCCGCATCCGCGAATTCGACGAAGCCGGCCGCAAGTGGAGCGCGACCAACTACCCCGGCGGCTACACGAGCTACGCCTCGATGAACGAGCTCCATCTCTTTTCGTCATCGTTTGCCGAGCTGGAAAAAAAGATCGCCCGCCACGTGCGCGCATTCGCCAAAGCACTCGATATGGATCTCCGCGGTCGACAAATCCGCATGACCGATTGCTGGGTCAACATCATGCCCCCCACCGCCGCGCACAGCTTGCACCTGCACCCGCTCGCCTTCATCAGCGGCACGTACTACGTCCGGACGCCCAAGGGCTGTCCTGGTCTCAAATTCGAAGATCCGCGTCTCGACCGCTTCATGGCCGCGCCACCCAAGCTCGCCAATGCCCGCGACGAAAACCGCACGCACGTCACCTACCCGGCCGAAGCGGGGAATGTCATTTTGTTCGAAAGCTGGCTCCGTCACGAAGTCCCGTCGAATCGCGTGGACGACGAACGGATCAGCATCAGTTTTAACTACAACTGGGCTTGAACCTTCGCGTTCGCGCCCGCCATCTCCCCTCAACCCTGTTTTTGTCCATGCCCGCATCGTCCCGTTTCCGCTTCTCCGCCCTCGTGTCCTTCATCGCCTGCGCGTCCTTGTTCCCCGGTTGCGTCAGTGATCGGAAAGTCGCGGATGAAGCGAGCATCGCGGAGGCGTCGAAACCCGCCCCGCCCACCATGCTCGCCGAGACGACCTTTTTCGACGATCGCCTCCTGGTCGAAGTAAACCTCGGCCGCGGTTTCCGTCCGCGTATGGTCAAGCCCGGTTACAAACCGCGCGTTAACGAAGAAAATCCCTTCGCCACGGTCATCTACACCGATCAATTCGCGCGCGAGATCGCCGAGGAGGAAGAACAAGGCCTCTTCCTCCCCCGCATGCGCAACAGCACGTTACCCCCCGTCGCGCTGCGTCTGCGCGTCCACAACATCGGCAACGATCCGGTCACCGTCAGTTTCCTCGAGTGCCGTTCCTATCTCGGCAACTTCGTGGTCCAACCGGAAACCATCACCATCGCCAGCGGCGAATCCGGTCAGCCCGACCCGATGGTTTCGCTCCTCGGCGTCAGCGGTGAAGAGATTCCCGTCACCGTCACGCTCCAGGTCGACGGCAGGAAGGAAACCCGCACCATCACCCTCGTGCCGATCAAACAACCCACCCCGCCGGCGCCGTCCGCGCCTTAATCGCGGACGTATCCGTTTCACGGATACAACCATGATCGTCATCCGCCGATTGGTTGAACGGGAACGCGCCTTCACCGCGATTTTTCTCCCCGGAGAGCCGGCGCGCATTTTCCCGACGACCGATTACGAACATGCACGCATCCTGCAAATCTACAAACAGGACCGCCCGTACCCGGATGTGATCAACGATTTCACCGAGTTCGCGCTTTCCCCGCCGCGCCGTCCGCGTTGAGTTCCCAGCGTGCACACCCCGCCTCCAGCGCACGAGCCAGATCCGACTTCCAAGCGACGCACGTTTCGCAACTTCCTCGCCTCGATCCGCTATTCGATCGAGGGCTTTCGCGAAGCGATGCGACACGAGCCGTCCTTTCGCGAGGATCTTTTGTTCGTCGTCGCTCTGGTGCCTTTTGCGATCATCCTGCCCGTCAATGCCGTCTCGACCGCGTTGATGATCGGTTCGCTTCTGTTGATCGTGATCGTCGAGTTGCTCAACTCGGCGATCGAGTGGACGCTCGATTATCTGCGGCCGGAACATCATCCGCTCGCGAAGCGCGTCAAAGACATGGCCAGCGCCGCCGTCTTCATCAGTTACCTCAACTGCGTGATCATCTGGGCTGTCCTGCTGTGGCCCGGCACAGGCGCCTGGCGCCGTCTCGTCGAGCAATTCAGCGGCAATTGATGCTCCGCTGCGATCATACCGCGGTTCGCTGAATCACTTTAACGGTTTTCTGCGAATTCCGCGCTTCTCGCTCGCGCCATTCACGACTCCAGTCGTTTCCGCGCGTGCCATGCGTACGTGCGTTAGCACCGATTCTCCGCATGAAATTTCTCCCCGTTCTCCCTGTTGCCCTCCTCGTCCTCGTCGGCTGCGCTTCGCCGGACTCTTCGCAAAAAAACAACACCTCAGCCACGGCCTCTGGCACGACACCCTCGATGCCCTCGCTGACGCTTCCCAATGCGCCCATGGCATCGTCGACGTCGTCGCCCGGATCGACAGGAACCGCCGGCTCAACACTAGTGCCATCTGTCGAGCCAGTGCTCGCCGACACGCCGGCCCCCGCGCCGCTCAAACTTTCTCCCGAGGTCGAGGCCGTTGTTTACCGCTTCACGCACGGCGTCGGCGGAAACACCGTGCACGATCTCGCCGAATCGACCGGATTCCCTTCCGCGCTCGCGTCACTTCACCCCGGCGCCGCCGCGCCGCGTATCGAGGGCAACAACGCCGCCAATCTTCCGCCGCCCACCGGCCTCACCGCCGACGGCAATTCCACGGAACTCGTGGTGCGCGATTGGACGGGCATCGTGCTCGTCCCGGTATCCGCCGCTCTCGCCAAAGCCTACACGTCGGAAGTGCGTCTGCTCAAAGTGGAGGCACATCCGCTGCATGATGGTCGTCTTCGCATCTGGGCGCGCATCCGCAATGTCAGCAGTCGTCCGCTGCCCGCGGAGATCGCCTGCTCATTTCGCATGCGCGGCGAAAACACGCCCAACAGCCCGTACTTCTATCAGCTCGACGTTCCACCCGGCGCGTTCCGCGATGTGTTTTTCGTTTCACCCGAAGGCGAGTTGTCCGCGTACGCGGTCCTCGTTCGCAGCGAAGAAATGTGGAAACGCTGAACGCCTTCAGCGCATCCGCATCGTCAGCCAAGCGCCGACCGCCAGCATCGCGGCGCTCGGCAAACACGCCGCCGTCACCGGATCGATGGTGCCGCGCATACCCAGCGCGTTTCCGATCTGCAGCAGAACATAATACGCGAGAAACAATCCGAGCGACTTCGACACGCCGACCGCCGGATTCACGCGCACGCCGCTCACCGCAAACGGGATCGCCAACGCGATCACGATCAACGGCACCAGCGTGTCGGCGATCAGGCTGTAATAACGCACGGCGTAGATCGTGACCTTCGGATTCTCCTCCACGCGGAAATAATCGATGATCCGCTGCAGTTGGAAAAACGAAAGATCCTTCGGCTTCACGTCGAAGACCGTCATCAGCGCCGGATCTTCTTTGAAGTACGGAAACGCTCGCTCCGCGAATGGCCGGCTCGTGATCACATCGCCCGTCGTCGTGTCGAACATCGTTTCACGTCCGTCATAGAACGTCCACGTACCCTCCGCCGGATCGTACTTCGCCTGCGCGCCGTAGATGCGGAGTTTTTCGCGACGCTGCAGATCGAGCTCCGACACCGTCACGCCGTATCCACGAAATGCATACCGGTTATACCGGTTCATGATCCACATGCGGCCCTGACGCTGATTGTCGAATGTCACCACTTGCGACACGCCGCCCATCGTGGTCTCGCCCGCCGACGTCGCGTGACGGTATTTCAAATAGTCCATCAGCGACGCCGACGCTTCCACCGACCACGGCACCACGCTGGCATTAAGTCCCCACATCACGCCGCACAGCACCAGTCCCGCCATCCAAATCGAACGGGTGATGCGAAAGATACCGAGCCCCGCCGCGCGCATCGCGGTGATTTCGTTCCAGCGATGCAACTGTCCCAGCGCATACAATAACGACACCAACAGCACCACCGGCAACACGACGCCGAGGAAGCTCGGGACCTTGATCGCGAAATACATCACCGTGTTCGCGAACCCGGCATCGTACCGCATCAGGTCCTCGAAGTCGTCGTACATCGTTTGGATGAGCAGCAGTCCGAGCGTGGCGAGCAGTACCAGCCCGAAGATGCCCAGCCATTCACGCAAAATATGCCGATCGATCAGGTTCAATGTGCGGCTCAATTCAGCAGCCTGCGGCGGCGTGGCAATAGCGCGCTTTATTACGCGAATTCATCAATGACCGCCAAAGCCCTCATTTAAGCGGCTGTTGCGAAAATCCCCGTTGCAGTCGGCGCATCCACTGTTAGCTCGGACGCCATGTCTCACCCCAAAGAGGCTTGGTCATCCCGCCTCGGCATCATCCTGGCCGTGGCCGGCAGCGCTGTCGGCTTGGGAAATTTCCTGCGTTTCCCCGGTCTCGCGGCTCAATACGGCGGCGGCGCGTTCATGATCGCGTACTTCATTTCGTTCCTCCTCATCGGCATCCCGATCGGTTGGGCGGAATGGACCTTCGGTCGCCATGGCGGCAGCCTCGGCTATCGATCATCGCCCGGCATTTTCCATGCGATCGTGAAAAGCCGTTACGGGAAATTTCTCGGCACCATTGGCCTGGTCATCCCGATCGTCATCTACACGTACTACTGCTACATCGAAGCGTGGTGCCTGGGTTACGCGCTCAACGCGGCCGTCGGTAACCTGTCCCAGCCAGGCCTGAACTACGGTGAGTTTTTTGCCAACTTCACGGGCGCGATGACGGACGGTGTCGCGCTGCGCTTCGGCATCTACGACGTCGGGATTTTTGTCCTCATCGTCTTCGTGCTGAACTTCTACTTCATCTACCGCGGCATCTCCAAAGGCATCGAAACGGTCTGCAAATACGCGATGCCCGCGCTGATTCTCATCGCGGTGATCGTCTTGGTGCGTGTATTGACGCTCGGTACGCCCGATCCCGCCAAGCCCGATCAAAACGTGATCAATGGTCTCGGCTTTATGTGGAATCCGCGCGACATCGCGGAAGGCCTGAAAAACCCGCAGCTCTGGCTCGCCGCCGCCGGCCAGATTTTCTTCACGCTCTCCATCGGCTTCGGCGTCATCATCACCTACTCGAGCTATCTCTCCCGCAAAGACGATGTCGTGCTCAGCTCGCTCACCGCCTGCGCGACGAATGAGGTCTGCGAAGTCGGTCTCGGCGGACTCATCACCATTCCCGCGGCGTTCATGTTTCTCGGAGCCGCCGGCATCGTCGGCCAGGGAACCTTCGGTCTCGGTTTCCAAGTGCTTCCGCAAGTCTTCGCGCGCATGCCGGGAGGTGAAATCTTCGCCACGATTTTCTTCATTCTTCTCTTCCTCGCCGCGATCACGAGTTCGCTCTCCATGCTTCAACCCGGCATCGCGTTTCTCGAAGAAGGTTTTGGCCTGAAGCGAAAAGCCTCCGTCGCCTTCCTCGGCCTCGTCACCGCCTGCGGTTCGCTCTTCGTGTGGTATTTTTCGAAGGATTTGAAAGCGCTCGACACCTTCGATTTCTGGGCGGGCACCTTGATGATCTTCGTTCAGGCCACGATCCTCATCATCGTTTTTGCATGGGGCATCGGAGTGGAAAAAGGGTGGCAGCTCATGCACGAGGGCGCCGTGATCCGCGCGCCGTCGGTCTTCAAGTTCGTCATCAAATACGTCACGCCGACCTTCCTCCTCGCCGTCTTTGTCCTCTTCCTGCTGAACAATGTCTTCGGCTGGAACTTCGCGTTCGGCGAAGCCGCGCGCTTCGAGCCCACCAGCTACGTGCGCGATCTCATCGGCCCCGAACCCAGTCAAGTCGCGCGAGCCGGCGTCCTCTTCATCGGCGCGCTCTTCGTATCGATCTTAACCCTCACGCATCTGGCAGGGAAAAACTGGACGACTCGTCCACCCTCCCCTGGCCGTAACTGACACTCTCATGACCCCTGGTGGCTGGATCAGTCTCATCCTTTCCGTCGGCGGCGTGCTCACGCTGTTCTCGTGGTGCATTTATCGCGTGTTGAAAGCACCGGAGCGCGAACACGATCTCGCTCACATCGAACCGCAAGACCGCGCACACGCCGACGAATAATCGCTTGTAGTGGTTTTCCACTACACGAGCTTGTTCATGGTTTTCCTTCGGGACGCAGCGGCTTGTCCTCATCCGGCGTCTTCGATTCGTCCCGCGCGGATCCTTCTTTGGCCGCTTCATCGGGTTTTAATACGCCGCCTTCGTCCGGCGTGAAAATATCGCCTTCCAATCGCTCCGACAGCGCCTGGCCAAAACCATGACGCAACAGATTGCCGATCGCCGCGAGCAGCCCGATGTCCGCATCTCCAAACTCACCCGCAAAAGGCACGCGCGTCGCCACCTGATCGCGCGGTTTGTTTTTCACCAAGTGCGCGAGCGCCCCGACTATGTTTTCCCAAATGCGCTGCGTGACGGGTTTGTTTTCGTCGGCGACGTTGTTGAAATCGAGGTCCTCGAAAAACGGTTTGATATAACCTTCGTAACGCCCATCGGCCGCGGCGACTTCGAGAAAGAGCTGAAACTTGCCGCGCGAGACATCGACATTCGCATACGCGAGCAAGAACTCGTTGAGCGCCCGCAAATCCACGTCGCGCAGCTCGAGATCCAACTTAAAACGCGGCTGTTCCGCCAACCAGTCCACTCCGCCCATCAGCCGCAGATCGCCGTCGCCGATCGTCGTGCCTTCGATCAACACGTGCGCCGGCATTCCTTCCTCCGTCGCCTTCCGGCGATTTCTTAAGCCCGTGATGGTCGCATCGAGATCGCGGATCTCGATATCCACCTTGGGATCGGCAGTTGTATCCAAAAAACGGATAACGCTGTCGTCGATCTCCAGTCGCGTGATCTCGATCGGGAAAAGATCCTCGATCACTTCCTGCCAGCGTCGGTCGCCCTCCTTCTGACTGCTCTCGGCCGTGGGACCACTTACCAGCGTCAACGCAGCTTCCTCCAACTCGATATCGCCCACGATGCGCCCGCGAAACAGATCCCGCCATGCGAGCGAAAAATCGATCTTCTTCGCCGCAAAAAACGGCTCCGACACCTCGCCGCTCGTTTTGCGAATTTCAACCTCCTCGAGTTGATACGCACCGCGCCACAAATGGAGGTCAATGTCCCCAACGCTGCCCGAATAATCAGGAATATTTTGCAGACGCCGATTGATTGCCGACTCCAGCATGTACGGCAGCGCAAAGCGCAACGCCACTACCAGCAAAACGACGATCACCAGCACGCCGCGACTTCGGCGCCACCAGCGCGAAAGACGGCTCGCTGATGATGGATTCGTTGAAGGCATGATCGCGAACGGACCGCGCGTGCTCGCACCAGTGCTCCCGCAAACGCTACCGGGCCGCTCCCCGATAGCGACGGAACGCGTTGACTGTCCATCGCCCCGCCCATTGCCCGTTGCCCCGGGCGCCCATCGAAATTGCACTCAATCATGCGCCCCATCCTGTCTCCGTCGCTCCTCGCGACTGCTTTTATCTCCACGTTAGCCATCGCTGCTTTCGGCTCCGACCAACCCGCTCGCTCCGCTGACAATCCCCTCGCCTGGCCCGAGGTAAAACGGGAGTACAAGCCCTGGACTCGCTGGTGGTGGATGGGCTCCGCCGTCGACAAAGAAAACCTCACGCGCGAGCTCACCGAATTCGCTGAAGCCGGACTCGGCGGCGTCGAAATCACGCCCATCTACGGAGCGAAAGGTTACGAAGAGCGTTTCATCGATTTTCTCTCGCCGAAATACATTGAGATGCTCGCCCACACGACCGCCGAAGCCAAACGCCTCGGTCTCGCCGTCGACATGGCGACCGGCACCGGCTGGCCCTTTGGCGGCGCCTTCACGCCAGTCGAAGACGCCGAGTTGAAAATCGAAATCAAGGACGGCCAATTCACACCGCGCCTCACGGGCTTCAAAGTCAAACGCGCCGCTCCCGGCGCCGCCGGCCTCGTTCTCGATCCGTACTCGCCCGACGCGATCAAACGCTATCTCGCACATTTCGACAAAGCGCTCGCTTCACTCCCACGCGGAGCGATCCACGGCCATTTCCACGACTCCTTCGAGTACACCGCCAACTGGACGCCTGCGCTTCTCGAAAAATTCAAAGAGATGCACGGCTACGATCTCACCGCACACATCGATACGCTCAGCGGTAGTGGAAATTCGGATACAATCGCCCGCATCAAATCCGACTACCGCGAAGTCCTCGCGCAACTCCACATGGACTACATGCACGCGTGGGGCGACTGGGTGCGCAGCCAGGGCGGCGTCGTTCGCAACCAAGGTCATGGCGCTCCCGCCAATCTCCTCGATCTCTACGCGCTAGCCGATGTGCCCGAAACCGAAGTCTTCGGCGCCACCAACTTCCCCATTCCCTGCTATCGCTTCACGCCCGGCGAAATCAGCTACAACGAAACACAACCGCTCATCAACCGCTTCGCCGCGTCCGCCGCACACGTCACCGGCAAGCCGCTCATCTCCTCGGAAACGTTCACCTGGCTCCGTGAACATTTCCACGAGGCGCCCTCGCAGATGAAGCCCGAGCTCGATCAGCTCTTTCTCACCGGCATCAACCACGTCTTTTATCACGGCACCGCTTATTCGCCGGCTGACGCTCCTTGGCCCGGCTGGCTCTTCTACGCCTCGACGCAATACAACAACCGCAACCCGCTCTGGCGCGACATCGCCGACGGCCTCAACGCCTACATCACCCGCGCCCAATCGCTCCTGCAAAGCGGCCAGCCCGATGCCGACGTTTTGGTCTATTGGCCCTTCCACGATCTCCTTCACACCGCCGAGGGCTGGGAACGTAAATTCTCCATGCACGGCAAGGAATGGCTGACCGAAACCTCGACGGGAAAACTCGCCCAACAGCTCATCGACCAAGGATTCCAATTCGACTTTGTATCCGACGCTCAACTACAGGCTGCCTCCGTCAAGGACCGCGTGATCACGACCCAAAGCGGGGCTCGTTACACCCGCATTCTCGTTCCCCAAGCGAAGTTGATGCCGGCAAAAACACTTCAGCATCTTGTCGATCTGGCAGAGAAAGGCGCAGCCATCCTCTTTCTGGGAGACTTGCCTCGCGACGTGCCAGGCTTTGCCCGGCTGGATGAGCGCCGTCATGAGTTCTCCGCCGCTCTCGCCCGATTGAAATTCAACGACAGCGCGCCTGTCCGCATCGCCCGCATCGGACAGGGAGCCGCCGCCAATGGCGACGATCTTGACCAGCTCTTGGAACGCACGGCGACGCCGCCAGCCTTCCATGCGGAACAGGCGCTGAGCATCTTGCGACGCCGCTTGGACGACGGGCGTTTATTCCTCTTCGCCAACCTAACCGATCGCACATTCGACGGTCCGGTGACCTTCCCGCACTATGATGAATCGGCTGTCTTTTATGACGCTCGCTCGGGGAAAACCGGTGTGGCCGCTCGCGCCCCCTCCACGATCGAATTGCCCGCTGAAGCCGCTCAACCCTTCACGCTTCGCCTCCAACTCGCCCCCGGCGAATCCATCTTCGTCCGCACCTTCACGAAAGAAAACGTCACCGGCCCTGCCTGGAAATATCTCGACCCCATCGGCGAGCCAACGCCGCTCAGCGGTGACTGGCGTGTGACCTTCCTCCGCGGTGGCCCAGAGCTTCCACCCGCCTTCAGCATCGCCAATTCCAAGCTCGCGTCGTGGACTGAGCAGAGCCCGGCGCACGAGCGTTTCGCCGGCACCGCGCGCTACGAACTCACCTTCGATCTCCCCGCGTCGCCCGCTGGCGCGAGCGGCGACTGGTTGCTGGATCTCGGCGATGTGCGCGAAACTGCGCGCGTGTTCGTCAACGAAACCGAAGTCGATCTCCTCTGGTCGTTGCCCTTCCGCACGCGGATCGACGCGAAGCATCTCAAACCTGGTCGCAACACCCTTGCCATCGAAGTCACCAATCTCGCCGCCAATCGTATTCGCGATCTGGATACACGCGGCGTGAAGTGGGCCAACTTCTACGACGCGAACGTCGTCAACGTGAACTACAAGAAAATGGACGCCGCCAGCTGGCCCGTGATGCCCGCCGGCCTGCTCGGCCCGATCACACTCACACCGCTAAAGTAGTGCTTTTTGGATACAGGCCGTCATCGCCTGTTTATAGGATCCGCAAGACCTGTAGGTCCTGTAAACTTCGACTTGATCACGGCCTCCGCAGCACTCCGCCCCACAAAAAAGCCGACCGGATTTCCGGTCGGCTTTTGTATTTTGGAGATTTGATCGTCTGCCTCAGGCGACGCGCTCCACCACCAGCGGCGGCGGGGTCGGGCGCTTCGGCGCGAGACGGTAGGCGTTCTTGAAGTACTCGAGCGCCTGCTCGAGCTTCGACTCGTCGTTGTAGTGGATCATCATGAGCGGCTCGCCCTGTTTGACCTGGGTGCCGACCTTTTTGATTTCGGAAACGCCGACGGAGTAATCGACCTTGTCGTTCGGGCCGGTCTTGCCGGCGCCGAGCAGATGCACGCCGTGCGCGATCATCGCCGCGCTGATGGTGTGCACATAGCCGCGTTTCGGAGCGGGCAATTTGCGGACGTGTTTCGCCTGCGGGAATTTCTCAGGATGATCGATGAATGACGGATCGCCGCCCTGCGCTTTGACAAGCTCCTTGAACTTCTCGAGCGCGGAGCCGTCGGTGAGGTGACGCTGCACGGTTTGTTTGGCCGAAAGCGTCGAACCCGCGACACCCGCGAGGCGCACGATTTCCATGCCGAGCTTGAGGACGAGTTCCTTCATGTCCTCCGGACCTTCGCCCTTGAGGAGCTGGATCGCTTCCTTGATTTCGAGCGCGGTGCCGACGGTGTCGCCGAGCGGCTGGTTCATGTCGGTCACGAGCGCGACACAGCGGCGCTTCATGGAGCGACCGACACGCGTCATTGAGCGAGCGAGTTGTTTGGCTTGTTCGAGATCCTTGATGAAGGAGCCGTTGCCCCATTTCACGTCGATCACGAGCCCTTCGGAACCTTCGGCGAGCTTCTTGGAAAGCACGGAACCGGTGATGAGCGGAAGGCTCGGGATGGTGCCGGTTTCCTTGCGCAGTTCGTAGAGTTTGCCTTCCACGGGAGCGAGGTCCTCGGTCTGCGCGACGATGGCGCCGCCGATCTTGGAAAGCTGATTGGAGAACTGATCGTTGGAGAGATTGCCCTTAAAACCGGGGATCGCCGCGAGTTTCTCGAGCGTGTTGATCACGTAGTCGTGCTCCACACCGCACATCATCGGGACGACCACGCCACTGGCCATGGCGAGCGGCACGAGGACGAGCGAGGTTTTGTCGCCCACGCCACCGGTCGAGTATTTGTCGATCTTCGGTTTGGCGATGTGGGACAGGTCGATCACTTCGCCCGATAGCATCATTTCCTCGGTGAGGTCGGCCGTTTCTTGCGCCGACATCCCGGTGAAATAAATCGCCATCGCCAGCGCAGCCAGCTGGTGCTGGGGCATGTCCCCGTCGAGCGTGCTATCGATGATGTAGCGGATTTCCTCTTGGGTGAACTCACCGCCGTCGCGCTTCTTTTCGATCAAGAATTCGAACGTCGGTTTGATAAACCTCCTGGGAGGCAGCGTGCGTTTTGTCATTTGTGATACGGCGTAAAAGGAAAAGCCCGTCCGGCGGGCAGCAAAGTTTACGAGCCAAACCTCCTCCGTTAAAAAGTCGAGCCAAAACTCCCCCGAGCTTGTGGGGGTTTGCCAGCTTTTTCGACGACATCCACCGCAAAACGCTTCCCTTTTCCGTTGGTGATCAACGGCTCGCCTTCTGTGGAAATTGAGTCTTGCCGCGCCGCGCGCCGGGCCGGTTGTGTGAGCGGATGCACGTCCCGTTCAACCTCGCGGCCCATATCGACGCCGCCCTGAAATCCGCCGCGACCGCCACCGGCTTCGATGCCGCGGCTTTTTCGCCCGATGTCCGCGCGGCCGATCCTCGCCATGGCGATTATCAGGCCAACGGCGTCCTCGCTTACGCCAAACGGGAAAAACAAAACCCGCGCGCCGCCGCCGAGAAGCTTCTCGCCGCCCTGCCCGACTCGCTGCGCGAGCAATTCGACACCGCCATCGCCGGCCCCGGTTTTATCAATTTCACGCTGAAACCCGCCGCATTGCTCGCATGGTTGCAGGCTTATCGCGATGCGTCCGCACTCTCCGCCGGCGCCGCGACCACCTACGCCGGACAGACCTGGGTCGTCGATTACAGCTCGCCCAACACGGCGAAACAAATGCACGTCGGTCATCTGCGTTCGGCCGTGATCGGCGAGGCCATTTGTCGTTTGCTCGCGTTCAGCGGCGCCAAGGTCATTCGCGATAATCACCTCGGCGATTGGGGCACGCAGTTCGGCAAATTGATCTACGGCTATAAGCGCTGGGTCGATCACGAGGCGCTCAAACGCGAGCCGATCGAAGAACTCGAACGTCTTTACAAACTCGGCAACGACGCCACGCCCGAGGGTTCGCCCGAACTCGACGAGGCGCGTCGCGAACTGGTGAAACTCCAGTCCGGCGATCCCGAGTCCGTCGCGCTTTGGCAAAAGTTTTCCGACGTCTCGCTCGCCGCGTTCCAACAGATCTACGACCGCCTCGGCATTCGCTTCGACTACAACCTCGGCGAGTCGTTCTACAACGACAAGGTCGAGCGCGTTTACCGTGAGCTCACCGAAACCGGCATCGCCGAAACCAGCAACGACGCCCTCGTGGTTTTCCACGACGAACATCCGCGCTTCAAACGCGACGCCGAGCGCCCCAATCCCTTCATGGTCCGCAAGGCCGACGGTGCCAGCGGCTACGCTTCGACCGACCTCGCCACCGCGCTTTACCGCGTCGAGCATTTCAATGCTCACGGCATCGTCATCGTGACCGACTTCCGTCAGTCCGATCACTTCGAGCAGCTTTTCCTCACAGTGAAAAAGTGGTTCGCGAAAAAGGGCTACCGCTTGCCCGAGTTGCACCACGTGACCTTCGGCGCCGTCACCGGCGAAGATGGCAAAGCGCTCAAGACTCGCGACGGCGGCACCATCAAACTCAAAGCCTTGCTCGACGAAGCGGAAGAGCGCGCACTGGCCGTCGTCACCGCCAAAAATGCCGAGCGTCCCGAAGCCGAGCGTTTCTCGGAAAACGAATGCCGCGACATCGCCCGCGCGGTCGGCATCGGCGCCGTCCAGTACGCCGACCTCTCGCAGAACCGCAGCAGCAACTACGTCTTTTCGTGGGACAAGATGCTCGCGCTCGAAGGCAACACCGCGCCTTACCTCCTCTACGCCGTGGCTCGCGTGCACTCGATTTTCCGTCGCGGCCAACTCGGTATCCCCGGATCGGATACACTCGCCGATCTCGAGAAAAACGCCACGCCGCCCGAGACGCCGACCGAACTCTCGCTCGCGCGCAAACTCGTGCATTTCTCCGATGCCCTGGCGCTCGCCACGAGCAATCTCCGCCCGCATTTCCTCTGCCTCTATCTCTACGAACTCGCCGGCGAATTCAGCGCGTTCTACGCCGCCGAAAAAGTCATCGTGGACGACGTCGCCACCCGCGCCCGCCGCGTCCTGCTCTGCGCCCGCACGCTGCTGACCCTCGAGACCGGGCTGAATCTTCTCGGCCTGCGCACGCTCCAGCGGATGTGAGCGCCTATCGGCGCGAGCAGTGGGTAGTTAGTATTTGGTAATTGGGCGTACCCCGAGCGCCGCGCCCCAGCTGCCCACCAACTACCAATTACAAACTACCAACTACCCTGGTCGCCCGAAAATCGCCTGTAAGCGTATCATAAAAAACGCGCCGTTCCGCGTCTGAGCGCAAACCACGCTCGCAACCCACGGTCCAAGCGGGACAAAACACTTGCCGCCCACCCTCCGTACTCCCACATATGCCCGCCATGGCCACGCAGGAATTCTACATCCGGACTGCCTCCGAAACCGAAGCGCACGGCCCCTTCACTCAGGAACAATTAGTGTCCCTCGCCGAAGCCGGCAAAGTGGACCCGCAGACTCTTTATTACGAAGCCGGGACCGAGCAATGGATCGCGCTCGGCGCCAACCCCGAACTCCGCGCAGCCGTTTTCCCCGAGAAGAAACGTCTTACGATCAAACCCAAGGATCGCATCGCCACGCTCAACGCCGGCCCCGACACGCATCCGCCGATCACGGTCGATGAGATGCTCGCCGCCGCCGAAGGCCGCACGGCCGACACCGCCGACAAGCGCGACAAAACCATCGCCTTCGAACGCGCCGCCCGCATCGGCCGTTACGCCACGATCGCGATGCTTTTGATCCTAGCGGTTTCGCTCATCGCGCCGTCGATCGAACTGCTCGTCGAGTTCAACCTCGGCAAGATCGCCGCCCAACCGTATCTGTATTTCGGACTCGTCGATCTCTTCCTCGCACTGATGATCGGCCTCGGCGCCGTTTCCGTATATCCCTTTGTTCGCTTCAGAGCGGCGCTCGGACTCGGCTTCCTCGGCATCATGTTTTGGATGCAAATGCCGAACCCCTTCGTGCCCGTCGTCGTCGTGGCGGCGGCTTCCGCCGGACTTTATCTCGCGACGGTTTTTGTCAGCTACCTCGCGCTCGCCATCGCGGTTGGCGTGGGTCTCGCAGGCTCGCTCGGCTTCGCGTATTACATGCTGACGAACTGACGCTGGCCAAGCGGGCCGCATCGGTGCACATTTATCGCGCATGGTGCGACCTCTCGTCCTCTTTCGGCAGTTCGTTAAGCTGGTCCAAAAAGACATCTGGCAACCCGCGTATCTCGCGGAGCGCTCTTTCCGCGGAGCGTTTTATGCCACGTTGCGCGTGGTCTCTATCACGTGGACCGGCTTGTTGGAAACACGCGCCACGAGCCGTGCCGCCGCACTGGCGTTCAGCAGCCTGCTGGGCATCGGCCCTCTCATCGGTATCGCTGTCCTCATCGCGGGTTTCGCTGTCAGCGAAAACAACACCGACCTCGTCGCGCGCAAACTGAACGACCTCATCTCCTTCGTCGCTCCCCAGCTCGAACATTATGAAGAGCTCAGGAAGGGCGACGTGCCTCATGCACAAGCGCAGGCCGACGCGCTCTCGGCCGCTTCTCCCGCGGTCAATCCCGAGCTCGTCACGCACATCAACGACTTCATCAATGCCACCCGCTCCAGCGCCAGCGGCGGTATCACCAGCGCCATCTCGCTCATCCTGATCGTGCTGCTGCTTTTCACCTCCATTGAGGGCGTGTTTAACGACATCTGGGGTGTGAGACGCGGACGATCATGGGTGATACGCATCGTGTTTTATTGGACGATTCTCACGCTCGGCGCGGTCATCTTTTTCGGCGCGCTCGGCGGATTATCGCTCTCAACTTTCAGCAAGTTTTTCGACGAACACATCGGCGGAAACATCGCGAAACTGATCAAGCTCGCCCTGCCCGCGCTGTCGGTCTCGTTGCTCGTCGGCATCCTCACGCTGTTTTATCGCTACATCCCAAACACCCGCGTGGTCTGGCGTGCCGCCCTCGCCGGAGCGCTGGTTGTCACTGTTCTCATCGCCGCCAACAACCTCGCCGCCGCGGCTTACCTCAGCCGCGTCAAACTCACCAACAGCCTCTACGGCTCGCTCGCGTTGCCGATGATCCTGATGTTCGGCCTCTATATTTTCTGGTTGGTCGTGCTCATCGGCGGCCAAATCAGTTACGCGGTTCAAAACGTCCACTACCGCAACAGCCAGGCCGCGTGGAACAATCTCAGCGCATCCACTCGCGAACGGCTCACGCTCGGCGTGTTGCTCACGATCGCGCGCCGTTTTCAAGCCTGCCTGCCCCCTTGCACCGTCACACAACTCGGCAGCGCGATTAAGGTCCCGACGCAGATCATCAACGAAGCGCTCAACCGCCTGATCGATCTGCACCTCGTCAGCCCGGTGCCAGTCGAAGATGAAGCCGCCGCCGCGGATTTCGCTTATCAACCCGCGCGTCCCCTCAACCACATCACGCTGGCCGATTTTAAAGAGCACTTCGAAAGCCTCGGCGACGATCCTTCGAGCGAGAGCATCGATCGACTCGATCCCTTGATCGAAAGCTATCACAACACCATCCGCTCGCTCCGCGAAAAAGACGTTTTCGCCAAATCGCTCGAAGAGCTTTTCAACGAGCATTTCCTCGACGACTCGAACCCACCCTTCGCGTTGGGTCAGCGGGTCGAAAAAGCCTGATCGCGCCGCCGCGCCCGCGCAGATTCCCGCCGTCGCCATAGCGCGGCGCCTGCCTCCTTCATTGACACACCCGGCGCCCGACCTAGCGTCACGCCCTTTCCCCACATGATTTCCTGGATCCAGAAAAACCTGCAGCAGCACTACCGCATCGTCTTCGGCATTCTGTTGGTGCTCATCATTGTTTCGTTCGTTTTCATCACCAACGCCTCCTCGGGCTTCGGCCGTGCGGATCAACGCGTGCGCAACACGCCGTTCTTCGACCGCAACCTCGGCGTGAAACAGGATGTGGAAAAAATTTATCGCGACGCGCAGATCGCGATCGAACTCCAATTCGGCATGCCCGCCGGCTCCGTTCCGCAGTTCGATCAATTCGCGCTCTCCCGCTACGCCGGCCTCTACATGGCCAACCAACTGCGCGTTCCTGAGCCCACCAAGTTCGAGCTCGAACAACACATCAAAACCCTTCGCGTCTTCGCCGGCGAAAACGGTGAATTCGACGCCAGCCGTTACGCCGAATTCCGCGCGCAACTCGGCAAGAACGGCGGTCCTTCCCAAGCCGACGTTCTCCGCGTCCTCGCTGACGACGTGCGCATCGAACGCGTCACCCGCCTTATCGTCGGCCCTGGCTACACGCTGCCCTCCGATGTGAAACGCGAACTCGCTCTCGCCGACACTTCCTGGACGCTCGCCACCGCCACCATCGATCGCTCGAGCTTCACGCCCACCATCACGCCGACCGAAAGCGATCTCACCCGCTTTTTCGAAGAAAACGCGCTGCGCTACACCATCCCCGCGCAGGTGAGCGTGCGCTACGCCGCTTTCGCCGCCGACAATTACCAGTCGGTTCTCCCCGCGCCTTCCGAGCAGGAGATCCGCAATTTCTACGACAGCAACCCGACGCGTTTCCCCGTTCCCGAACGCAAAGCCGGCGAGCTCCCAAATCCCGACGCCGACTTCGCCGCGGTCCGCGCGGATGTCGAAAAAGCGCTCAAAAACGCCGCCGCCGCGCGCGTCGCCTCCAAGGCCGCCGACGACTTCGCCGTCGCGATCTACGAAAAGAAAATCACCGCCAACTCGCCCGAGCTCGATCAGCTCCTCGCGCAGTTCAACGTCACGCTCAAAGACACGCCTCCTTTTAGCTACGACAACGTGCCCGCCGAGCTCGGCCGCAATCCCGCGATCCCCGCCGCCGCCCTCCGCCTGAACGCCGAGCGTCCCGTTTCCGAAGCCATTCCCACCGAAACCGGCAGCGTCGTTCTCTTCTGGCAGGACACCATTCCCTCACGCCAACCCGACTTCGCCGAGGTCCGCGATCGCGTCTCCGCCGATTACATCGCGCAACAAAAAGATGTCCGCTTCGCCGAGCTCGGTCGCACGCTCCGCTCCGGCATCGAGTCCCGCATGAAAGCCGGCGAGTCTTTCGACAAAGCCGCTTCCGCCGCCGCGGCCGCCGCCAGCGTGAAGGTGGAAACAAAAACGCTTCCCGCCTTCACCCTCCGTGAGCCTCCGCAAGATTTCGATCCCACGCTCTACCGTGTGCTTCAGGATCTCGAGCAAGGCCAGGTCTCTGAAATGGCCACCGCCGCCGACAAAGGCGTGATCGCCTACGCTCAGGCCAAGACGCTGCCCGATCTGTCCGATGCCAATCCGCAATACGCGGAACTGCGCAAGCGCATCGCGCAAACCAACGCCTCGGCCAACGGCTACACGTTCTTCCAACAGCTCGTGCAACAAGAACTCGCCAAATCCGGCGCCATGCAAAACTGAGCGCAGCTCGTGTCTCACCGCCCGGTCTTCCGGGCGGTTTTTTTTTGCACCGACGCCTCTCTTGACCGCCGCGTCCCACCAGTTCGTAACCTTCCCCCTTCGCTTCCGTCATTCCTGCCAGCGCCCGGGATTCGACACTTTCCGCACCGCATTCCTTCCCGCTCGCAACTTTTTTCCGTCCATTGTGTTCTCATCTACGTCCGCTTCTTCGACATTTCTGATCCTCTCCATGCGCGTTCGCCTCTTTGTTTTCGCCCTCCTGTTCACCGCCGCTCTGCGTGCCCAAAGTCAGCCCGACGCTTCGGCCGCGGAACGCCCTCTCCGACTGGAGGATGCCATTGCCCTCGCGCTCGATAAAAACTTCGACCTCAAAATCCAGCGTCTCGCGACGGAAAACGCCGAAGACTCCTTCATCATCGCCGACGCCGCGTTCGATCCCACGCTGACGCTCTCGACGGCCCGTTCGTACGCGCAATCCACCGACGGCGTCACCAGCCAGACAGGTTTCGATACGCGCATCGGCGCTTCGCAACGTCTCACCACCGGCGCCACCATCAGCGGCAGCGGCAGTCTCGATCGCACGCGCAATCGCCCGCTGCTCACGGCCAGCCTCAATCCGGTTTATTCGAGCGACGTCGCCTTGTCTGTCCGCCAGCCGCTTCTCAAAAACGGTGGCTTCGCCGCCAATCGCGCCGCCCTCGAACGCGCCCGCATCGGCATCACGCGCGCAGGGTATGAGTTCACGGATTCCGTGCTCTCGCTGATCCGCGCCGTCGAATCCGCCTACTACACCCTTTCCTTCGCCCGCTCGCAGCTCGAAGTCCGCCGCTTCAGCGTGCAAGTCGCCGAAGAACTCCTCGAAGAAAATCGCACGCGCCGCGACGTCGGCACCGCCATCGATCTCGATGTACTGCAGGCCGAAGTGGGCCTCGCCAATGCACGCCGCGCTCTGCTGCTCGCCGAGCAGACCGAGAAAAACGCCTCCGATAATCTCCTCGCGCTCATCAATCCCTTCGAGTTCGACGTCGCGCCCGGCCCGCTCGCGGTTCCGCCGATTGAGAACGTTTCGGCGTCATTCGATCTTTCCTACAAGCTCGCGCGCGACAACAATCCGAACTTCGCCTCCACGCAGCTCTCCATCGAACAACTCAAGCTCGATGCCGAAGCCGCGCGCCGCAACCGCCTACCCACGCTTGATGTCGGCGCCGCTCTCGGCTACAACACGCGCAAAGGCTCCGCTGGCGAAGCCGCGAGCGATGTCTGGGGAAGCGATGGCTATAATTGGCAGGTCGACGCTTCGCTGAATCTGCCGTGGGGCATGCGCGCTGATCGCGCTCGCTATCGCCAAAGCGTCAACAGCCTCAACCGCGAACGCATCCGTCTGCAACAGGTCGACCAAGATCTTCTCGTGCAAGTCCGCGCCGCCGTTCGCGCCGTCGAAACCAACCGCGAAAATCTCTCCATCGCCACCCTCGCCGCACAGCTCAGCGAACAACAATACGAAGCCGAAAAAGCGCGTTATGCGCAGGGCGTCACAACCTTCCGCCGTGTGCAGGAAGCGAAGGAAGATCTCGATACCGCTCGCATCAACGAACTGCAGGCGCTGCTCAATCTGCGCAACGCGCTCGCCGATCTCGCGCGCGTCGAAGCGAGTTCGCTCTCACGCTACCGCATCACGCTCGAACCTTGATCAGCAACCCCAGCGCTTTCATTTTCCGGCCCGTCCTCATCGACGGGCCTTTTTATTGGGATGACCGGCCATCCCCGAAGAGCCGGCCAGCGGCCGGCGCTCCGCTCACGCCTCGTCCTCAAACAACATCTCCGGCGTCGCCGTTTCCGCGTCGACGATCCGATGGGGCGGCAATTGCGTGCGAAACCAGGTGCGCTGTTTCTTCACCAGCGCCCGCGTGTTTTTCGCGATCTCCGCGACCAACTGTTCACGTGGTAATTTTCCTTCGAGCAACTGCAAGGTCTCGCGATAACCGATCGCTCCCGCAGCGCTCGAGTTTTCTTCCAAGCCTTCTGCGCGCAGCCGCGTCACTTCTTCGATCAGACCGTCTTTCAACATCGCTTCAATGCGCGCTTCGATACGTACGCCAAGCGCCGATGCGCCGCGATCGAGCTGGATCAAGAGCGGCGTGAAATCGGCAAACGCACCGGGCTTGCGCGCGAATTCTTCCGCCAGCGCCGTCAGTGTGCGCCCCGACGCCAGGCAACGCTCCAGCGCCCGCGTGACGCGTCGCGGATTCGCCGTATCCAAGTTTCCGATACCGTCCGGATTCAGCAATCGCAGCCGCTTCACCAGCGCCGGTAATCCTTCGCTCTCAAGTTGCGCGTTCACCTCCGCACGTATGCTCTCCGGCACGGATACGTCATCCGCGACCGGTCCGAAAAACGCCTTGAGATAAAAGCCGCTTCCTCCGGTCACCATCACTTGCCGGCCGCGCGCCAGGATGCCGTCAACGGCCGCGCGTGCGAGCGCCACATATTGGGTGATATCCATCCGCTCCCGCACCGGTCGCACATCGATCAAATGATGGGGCACGCGCGCACGCTCCGCTGGCGTCGGCTTCGCCGTACCGATGTCCATCCCTCGGTAGAACAAAAGCGAATCGCACGACACGATTTCGGCGTTGTTCCTCTCCGCCCACTGCAACGCCAGCTCCGTCTTGCCCACGGCCGTCGGGCCTGTGATGACGTGAAGAACTTTTTTGGCGGGCACACTCATGTTTCGCGTCTATGATTTTGCGCATGAAAATTCTCCCGGCCAAGCTCCTCCTTACATTTACCGCTTGTCTCCTCGCCGCTTGCGACCGTCCCGCCGCCACACCGCGCTATCAGGACGACTTTCGTTCGGGTCTGGATCAATGGATCGTCGAACAACAACCCGGCGGTCGCGTCGAAGCGCGCGATGGCGTGCTGCTGATCGAAGATGTCGGGGGTTGCACTGTTTGGTTCCGTCACAAACTCACCGCGCCTGTTTCCATTTCTTATGACGCCACGGTTCGCGCCGATGGACGCGTTTCCGATCTCAACTGCTTCTGGATGGCGAGCGACCCGGAGCACCCCGACGATCTTTTTTATCCCGGCCACACGCGCACGGGCGCTTTTGCGACGTACGATTCGCTGCAAACCTACTACGTCGGCTACGGTGCCAACACCAACACCACCACACGTTTCCGTCGCTACGACGGCACCGGGGCGCGTCCGCTTTTGCCTGAGCATGACCTGACTGATCCGTCCGTGATGCTGGAGCCTGGACGCACCTATCACATCGAAGTGCGTTTCAAAGACGGCCTCGCGGAGTTTCTTCGTGATGGAGAAATCATCCTTCGCTATCGCGATCCCAACCCGCTCAACAGCGGATGGTTCGGTTTCCGCACGGTCTTATCGAAGATCGAAATTAAAAACTTTCAGGTAAACTGAACGCCACAGGCGTGATCGCGGTTTCCTTTTCAGCCGTGGCGCCTATCGTGGCGGTTCCACGGCTGTGAAAGCGCGCTTCATCTACAATCCTCGTTCCGGTTACAACCGGCGCAACCCACGCCTCCTCGAGTACGCGAAGCGTTTCATCGCCACGCACGACCTCGACGCCCGCCTCGCGCCTACGGAACGTCCGCGCCACGCCACCGAGCTCGCGTTGCAAGCGCTTGAGGATGGTTGCGATCTCGTCGTCGCCATCGGGGGCGACGGAACCATGAACGAAGTCGCTTCCGCGCTCGTCGGCTCGCCGGCGGTTTTTGGTCTGATTCCATGCGGTTCGGGCAACGGGCTCGGTCGTCACCTCGGTCTCGCCGGCACCACCGAAAGCGCGTTTCAAACGCTGCTCGACGGCGAACCACGCGTCATCGACACCGGTTCCGCCAATGGTATCCGTTTTTTCAATACAATGGGCATCGGCTTCGATGCCGAAATCAGCGATCGCTTCAACCGCCTCTCGAGTCGCGGACTGCCCGCCTACATCCGCACCGCGCTAAGCACCATTCTCCGTTTCCGACGCCAGGCGTACATCATTCGCTCGGAGAACGCTTCGATCGCGACCGATGCGTTCATCATCTCCGTCGCCAACTCCGACCAATACGGCAACGACTGCTTCATCGCTCCTGGCGCCAGCGTCGATGACGGCCGTCTCAATCTCACGGTGATGAAGTCGATCCATGTCCTCAACGTCGTGCCGATGGCGCTACGCCTTTTCACCAAGTCTATCGATCAAAGCTCCAGCGTCCAACGCATGGTCGGCACGCACTTCGTCATCGAGCGTCCGGCGCCGGGGCTGATTCATACCGACGGCGAAACGCACATGACCGACGCTCGCGTCGATGTGACAATCCATCCGCGCAGTTTGCGCATCATGGCGCCCCCTCGCCCCGTCGCAGTCAGCGCCTGATGCGAAACTGGACTTCGCGTGGAGGGCCGCTGACATCAGCAACATGCCCTCGCCCACTCCATGGTCCAACTGGACCGTGCTGTCCGATTTTCCACCGCTGGCCTCGCGCACGCTCGCGGAACTGCTCGATGGCGGACAGGCATTTCGCTGGAACCGTCTGCCCGACGACAGCTGGCTCGGCGTATGGGCCGATTTTGTGGTGCAAATCCGACCTCTTGCCGACTCGCGCGTCGAATGGAGAGCGCCCGCGCCTCGGAGCGCAGCGACCGCACTGGCTCTTCACACGTATCTCGGAAACACGGCTCACTTCGCGCATCTCATCGACGCACTCCCGTGGAGATCGGACGAGCATCTCGCTCGCTGCATGAATGCATTCCCCGGCCTGCGCATTCTGCGACAGCCTTTCGGCGAAACGCTTCTCGGATTTCTCTGCAGCGCGACCAAGCAGATCGTGCAGATCAAACAAATGATGGAGCTTCTCGCGGTGCGTCATGGCACACCGCTCGCCGTGCTTCCGTCAGATGCCAGTGGCAACGCGCGCATCGTTCATCGTCTCCCCGACTGGTCCACCCTCGCGTCCGTATCCGAAAAACAACTACGCGAATGTTTGCTCGGTTTTCGCGCGCGCTATATCCACGAGACCGCACGTTTCCTCGTCGCACATCCTGGATGGCTGGAGGAAACCGAAAGCCTTCCCTACGCCGAAGCGAAGGAGCGTCTCTGCGCGTTGCCGGGAGTGGGCGAAAAAGTCGCCGACTGCGTCCTACTCTTCGGCGCGGGAAAAATGGAGGCATTCCCCGTCGATGTCTGGATCCTGAAAACACTGGAAACACGCTATGGACTCACTGGCTGGAAACCCGCGCAGGTTGCTCAATTTGGTCGCGCCCACTTCGGCCCCGCCGCCGGTTTTGCCCAGCAGTTTCTCTTCGCTTACGAGCGCGCCGCGAAAAAGACGTCGCTGACACAATGAGCTCAGGACGGACAATACGGAGCATTATCCCTACGAAAAAATGAGCCTGCATCGAACGAGATCAACGCAGGCCGGGTAACGTCGGCGACTGAAACGCGTTACTGCGAACGCTGGATCAGCTCGACCTCGTAGCCTTCGGGCGCGTCGATGAACGCGATGAGGCCGCTGCCGCTTTGCGTCGGGCCGTCGCTGAGTTCGTAGCCGCGTTTCTTGAGTTCGGCGGCGAAGGCGTTGAGGTCATCGACCTCGAACGCGAGATGGACGAGATCGGGCTGCACTTGCACCGGCTCGGCGCCAGGCGGCATCTGGCAGATTTCGATTTCTTCGTCGCTGTTGGGCGTCGCGAGAAAAGCGAGTTGGGCGCCACGCGGCGAGGTGTGACGGCGCGAGACTTTTAGTCCGAGCGCGTGCTCGTAGAACTTCACGGTGCGCTCGAGATCGTTCACGCGCATGCGCGTATGCAGAAGTTTTTTGACCATGGCGCGGACGATGGGATGCGGGAAAAAAAAAGCAAATAGACGACGCGCCGCAGCGCCCACGACATCATCGCATCACAAAAAAAACGCCGACGTTTCCGTCGGCGGTTTTGAATAAAACGCTTAAAGCGAGAAGTGGGCTCAGGAAGCAGCCGGGCTGGCCTGCGCGGCTTCCGGGACATCGTCGCCGAAGGGCAGCGTGACCTTGAGCTTCTTGTAGACCGGGAGGCCGGTGCCAGCAGGGATCAGATGACCCATGATGACGTTTTCCTTGAAGCCCTTGAGCATATCGACCTTGCCGAGCGTCGAAGCGTCGGTGAGCACGCGGGTCGTTTCCTGGAAGGAAGCGGCCGAGATGAAGCTCTCCGTTTCGAGCGAGGCCTTGGTGATACCCAAGAGGATCGGCTCGGCTTCGGCAGGCTTGCCACCCGCTTCTTCGATGCGGCGATTGGTGGCGATGAAGGTCGTGCGATCGACCTGCTCGCCCCAGAACCACTCGGTGTCACCCGGATCGGTGATACGCACCTTGCGGAGCATCTGGCGGATGATGATTTCGATGTGCTTGTCGTTAATGGTCACACCTTGGAGGCGGTAGACTTCCTGCACTTGGGAGATAAGGAAGTCGTAGAGCGCGGACGGGCCGAGGATCTCGAGGATTTCGTGCGGGTCGGCGGAGCCTTCGGTGAGGTGCTGGCCTTTGTGAACCACGTCGCCGGGCTGCACGATGATGTGCTTGCCGGCGGGGATGAGGTGTTCCTCTTCCTGCGCGGTCTCTTCGTTCTTCACGACCAGCTTGCGCTTGCCACGGATGGTGCCTTCGAACGACACGATACCGTCGATGCGGGCCATTTCGGCCGCGTCTTTCGGACGACGGGCTTCGAAGAGCTCGGCGATACGCGGGAGACCGCCGGTGATGTCCTTGGTCTTGGACGCTTGGCGCGGGGTCTTGGCGAGCAGCGCGCCGGGGGCGATGATGTCGCCTTCGTTGACGGCGATCTGCGCACCGACGGGCACCGAATAAGCCGCAAGAGGTTTGTTGGAAGCGTCGCGAACTTCGATCTGAGGATTGAGGTCTTCCTTGTGCTCGATGACGACCGTGGCAATGCGGCCCGACGCTTCGTCGAGTTCGCGCTTCACGGTGACGCCGGGGATCATGTCCTTGAAGACGAGCGTACCACCCTTTTCGGAGAGAACCGGAACGTTGTACGGATCCCACTGAGCGAGAACGGAGCCTTTCTCGATGTGCTGACCGTCGGCGACGTGCAGGAAGGAGCCGACGACGATGTTGTAGCTTTCGAGTTCGTGGTCTTCAGCGTCCACGATCTGGATGGAGCCTGTCTTGTTGAGCACGATGGCGGCGCCGTCGGCCGTTTCCACGAGGCGGAGACCGCGGTACTTGACGATACCGCTGGAGCGGACGCGGATCTCGGGGGTCTTGAAACCACCGGTCGCGACACCACCGATGTGGAACGTGCGCATGGTGAGCTGCGTGCCGGGCTCGCCGATGGACTGCGCGGCGATGATGCCGATGGAGTCACCGACTTTGGCGAGGCGGTTCGTGGCGGGATTGATACCGTAGCTCTTCGCATCGATGCCGTGACGGCTGGTCGAAGTGAGCGGTGACATGACCTTCACGCGCTCAATGCCGGAATCTTCGATCTTGGAGGCGATTTCCTCGGTGATGAGATCGCCGGAGCCGACGAGAAGCTCGGTCGGGTTGAGCGGGTTGTAAACATCGTCGCTGGAGCAGCGGCCGACGATACGTTCGCGCAGGCTGACGATTTCGTCGTCGCCTTCGAAAATGGCCTTCTTCCAAACGCCATCGCGGGTGCCGCAATCTTCTTCGGAGATAACCACGTCCATGGCGACGTCGCACAGCTTACGGGTGAGGTAGCCGGCGTCAGCGGTCTTGAGCGCGGTGTCGGCGAGACCCTTGCGGGCGCCGTGGGTCGAGATGAAGTACTCGAGAACCGTGAGACCTTCGCGGAAGGACGAGAGAATCGGGCGTTCGATGATTTCGCCGGAGGGCTTGGCCATAAGACCGCGAGTACCGCACAGCTGGCGAACCTGCTGTTTGTTACCGCGAGCACCGGAGTCCATCATGATGTACACCGGGTTGACCTCAGTACGGCCATCGTTGGCTTCAAGTTTCGCGAATACGGCCTTGGCGATCTTGTCGGTGGCGCCGGTCCAGATGTCGACGACCTTGTTGTAGCGTTCGCCGTCGGTGATGATACCCTTCGAGAACTGGCTTTCGACTTCGGCGATCTTCTTACGGGATTCGGCGACGATATCCTTCTTTTCTTCGGGGATGATCATGTCGTCGATACCGATGGAGATACCGGCTTGGAAGGCGGTCTGGAAGCCGAGCTCCTTGAGCTTGTCGAGCGTGACGACGGTCTCGGAATCGCCCGCCACCTTGTAGGTGTTGAGGATGAGATCGCCGAGTTTGCCCTTCGGAACGGGGAAGTTCACGAAGCCGAGGCCTTGGGGCCAGATCTGGTTGAAGATCACGCGGCCGACCGTCGTGCGGAGGACCTTGCGCTCCTTGTTGCCGTAAACGGTCTCCTTACCGAAGTCGGGATTGGGAATATCGACCCAATCGTGGACCTTGAGGGCACCGTCGGCTTTGGCGAAAAGGACTTCCTGCAGACCGGCGAGGAGCGGCACATGGTCGCCCTTGGCCGGCTTCTTGCGGGGTTCGACGGTGAGATAGTACGCACCGAGGACGATGTCCTGCGAGGGCGTGAGAATCGGCTTACCGGACGACGGGGAGAAGATGTTGTTGGTCGCCATCATGAGGAGTTTGCACTCCATCACGGCCTCGAGCGAGAGCGGCACGTGCACGGCCATCTGGTCACCGTCGAAGTCGGCGTTGTAAGCCGTACACACGAGCGGGTGGACGCGGATAGCTTCGCCTTCGATCAACACGGGCTCGAAAGCTTGGATAGAGAGACGGTGCAGCGTGGGCGCGCGATTGAGGAGGACCGGGTGGCCCTTGGTGACTTCTTCGAGGATGTCCCACACTTCGGGGGACTTTTTCTCGATCATCTTGCGGGCACCGCGGACGGTGTGCACAAAGCCGAGTTCCTTGAGGCGACGGATGATGAACGGCTCGAAGAGAACGAGCGCCATCTTCTTCGGGAGACCGCATTGATTGAGCTTCAGCTCGGGGCCGATGACGATCACGGAACGGCCGGAATAGTCGACGCGCTTACCGAGAAGGTTTTGGCGGAAACGGCCCTGCTTGCCCTTGAGCATGTCCGAGAGGGACTTCAAGGGGCGGTTGCCGGCGCCGGTGACGGGACGGCCATGGCGGCCGTTGTCGAAGAGCGCGTCCACGGCTTCCTGCAGCATGCGCTTTTCGTTGTGAATGATCACATCGGGCGTCTTGAGCTGCATGAGGTTCTTCAACCGGTTGTTGCGGTTGATGACGCGGCGGTAGAGGTCGTTGAGGTCGGAGGTCGCGAAGCGGCCGCCTTCGAGCGGGACGAGCGGGCGCAGGTCCGGCGGGATGACGGGGAGCACTTCGAGAACCATCCATTCCGGACGGGACTTCGAGTGAATGAAGCCTTGGATGACCTTGAGGCGCTTCGAGAGCTTTTTCTTGATCTGCTTCGACTTGGTCGCGCGCATCTGCTCCTGAAGCTCGGCCACGGTGGCATCGAGGTCCATTTTGGCGAGGGCTTCGCGAACGGCTTCGGCGCCCATTTTGGCGACGAAGGAGTCGTCACCGTATTCGTCGAGCGCCTGACGGTATTCGACGTCGGTGAGGAGCTGCTTGGGCTCGAGCGGGGTCTTGCCCGGATCGACGACCATGTAGTTCTCGTAATAGATCACGCGCTCGAGCGATCGGGCGGTCATGTCGAGCAAGAGGCCGAGGCGGCTCGGCATGCTCTTGAGGAACCAGATGTGGGCGACGGGAACGGCGAGTTCGATGTGGCCCATGCGCTCGCGGCGGACGCGGGCGATCGTCACTTCGACGCCGCAACGATCGCAAACGACGTCCTTGTATTTGATGCGCTTGTACTTTCCGCAGGCGCATTCGTAGTCGCGGACCGGGCCGAAGATCTTCTGACAGAAGAGGCCGCCCGGTTCGGGCTTGAAGGTGCGGTAGTTGATGGTCTCGGGATTTTTGACCTCACCCTTCGACCAGTTGCGGATCGTTTCGGGCGAGGCGACCGTGATGGAGACGCAATCGAACGGGTTCTCGTCGAGACCGAGAGCCGAGCGGGCTTCATCGCGGGCAGAGGACGCGGCGGTTTCTGCGGGTTGAATGCTCATTTATGATTCCCTGTGTAGTTGATTAAAGGATACGAGTGACGCGGTCCGGTCAGAGACCGGTGCCGGTGGCGCCGAAGCCGAGGGCGTCGCGCTTGCTCAGCTTGATGTCGAGACCCAGCGATTGGATTTCCTTGATCAACACGTTGAACGACTCGGGCGTACCGGCCTGCAGCGTGTTGTCGCCCTTGACGAGCGATTCGTAGATCTTGGTGCGGCCCTGCACGTCGTCGGACTTGACGGTGAGGAGTTCCTGCAGGGTGTGCGCCGCGCCGTAGGCTTCGAGCGCCCACACTTCCATTTCGCCGAAACGCTGGCCGCCGTACTGGGCTTTGCCGCCCAGCGGCTGCTGGGTGACGAGCGAGTAAGGACCGACGGCGCGGGCGTGGATCTTGTGCGAAACCAAGTGATTCAGCTTCATCATGTAGATGTAGCCGACCACGACTTGCTGGTCGATTTTCTCGCCGGTGCGGCCGTCGAACAGTGTCGATTTGCCCGAGGTGGGGAGGCCGGCCTCCTTGAGGTATTCGCGGACTTTCTTTTCCGGGATACCGTCGAAGACGGGCGTGGCGACCTTGATGCCGAGCTTCTTACACGCCCAGCCGAGGTGAGTTTCCAACACCTGACCGACGTTCATGCGCGAAGGCACGCCGAGCGGGTTCAAGCAGATTTCGACCGGAGTACCATCGGGGAGGAAGGGCATGTCTTCCTCGGGGACGATCTTGGCGACCACACCCTTGTTACCGTGACGGCCAGCCATCTTGTCGCCGACTTCGAGCTTTTGCTTGGTGGCGATGTAAACCTTGACCTGCTTGATGGCGCCGCTGCCTGCGTCGTCACCGGCTTCGATACCGGCGACCTTGCGTTCGCGATCGGCTTCGAGCTCGTCGAACTTCGACTGATACGAGCCGATGATCTCCATGATCTTGATGCGAACCGGGGACGGGTCGATCTCGACGTGTTTGGAGACAGCCGCGAGTTTGCGGAGGAGCGTCTTGGTGATCTTCCGATTGGCCGGGATGATGACCTCGTTGGTCTGACCGTTGATCACATCGAGCGGAATCTTTTCGCCCAGAAGGATGTTGGAGAGGGCCTCGGTGAGGCCTTCGCGCAACTTGTCCATCTGCGTCTTGTAGTCTTCCTGGATCTGCTTGGTCTGACGGCGGCGATCCGAGGGAGAGAGTTTCTCTTTCTCGAAATCGATGCGGCTGGAGACTTTCACATCCATGACGATGCCGGTGACGCCGGAGGGGACGACCAAGGAGGTGTCCTTCACGTCGGCGGCCTTTTCACCGAAGATCGCGCGGAGGAGTTTTTCTTCGGGAGCGAGCTCGGTCTCGGACTTCGGCGTGATCTTACCGACGAGGATGTCGCCGGGCTTCACTTCCGCACCGACGCGGATGACGCCGTTGTGGTCGAGATTCTTGAGCGCTTCTTCGCCGACGTTCGGGATGTCGCGGGTGATTTCTTCCGGTCCGAGCTTCGTGTCACGTGCGGTGACTTCGAATTCCTGGATATGGATCGAGGTGAAGATGTCTTCCTTGAGGACCTTTTCGGAGATCAGGATCGCGTCTTCGAAGTTGTAACCGTTCCACGGCATGAACGCCACGAGGACGTTGCGGCCGAGCGCCATTTCGCCCTTCTCGGTCGAGGGACCGTCGGCGATGATCTGGCCGGCTTTGATCTTCTCGCCCTTGGCGACGATCGGCTTCTGGTTGAAGCAGGTGCCCGCGTTTGAACGCATGAATTTGCGCAGCTCGTAAACGTACACGCCAGCCTTGGCGTCGGTCTTCGGAGAGCGGTCGAAGTTGCGCGGGAGTTCGCCATCGGAAGTGATGACGATGCGCTTGGCGTCGACGGAGGCGACGATGCCCTTTTCTTCGGCGACCACGACGATCTTCGAGTCGCGAGCGACGCGCTCTTCGATACCGGTGCCGACGAAGGGCGACTCGGCTTGGAGCAACGGCACGCCTTGGCGTTGCATGTTCGCGCCCATGAGCGCGCGGTTAGCGTCGTCGTGCTCAAGGAACGGAATCATACCCGCGGCGATCGAGATGACCTGCTTGGGCGAGACGTCCATGAGATCGACTTCGGAGGGCGAGACTTCAATGAATTCGCCGTCTTTGCGGACTGCGACTTTGCCGACGAAATTACCTTTTTCGTCGAGCTCGGAATTGGCCTGGGCGATAACCTTGCCCTCCTCCTGGTCGGCGGTGAGATACTCGATCTTGTCGGTGGCGCGGCCGTCTTTGACGAGACGGTACGGGGTTTCGATGAAACCGAATTCGTTGACGCGCGCGTAGGTCGAAAGTGAGTTGATCAGACCGATGTTCGGACCTTCAGGCGTTTCGATCGGACAAATGCGGCCATAGTGCGACGGGTGAACGTCGCGGACTTCGAAGCCGGCGCGGTCGCGATTGAGACCACCAGGCCCGAGGGCGGAGAGACGACGCTTGTGCGTGACCTCGGCGAGCGGGTTGATCTGGTCCATGAATTGCGACAGCTGCGAACGGGCAAAGAAGTCGCGGATGACGGTCGTGAGCGCCTTCGGGTTGATGAGCTTTTGCGGCGTGATCGAGTCGACCGATTGATCGTACATCGTCATGCGCTCGCGCACGAGACGCTCGGTGCGGCTGAGGCCCACGCGGCATTGGTTGGCGAGAAGTTCGCCCACCGTGCGGACGCGGCGGCTGCCGAGGTGATCGATGTCATCAACAACGCCTTCGCCGCGCTTGAGGCGGACGAGGTACTTCGTGGCGGCCACGATGTCGTTGCTCTCGAGGATGCGTTGCTCGATGTCGACCTTGAGGCCGAGCTTTTGGTTGACCTTGTAGCGACCGACGCGGCCGAGGTCGTAGCGCTTGGGATCGAAGAACAACCGCTTGAGGAGGGCCTTGGCGTTGGCCGTGGTCGGCGGTTCGCCGGGGCGGAGGCGCTTGTAGATTTCCTTGAGCGCTTCCTCTTCGTTGCGGGTCGGGTCTTTCTTGAGCGCGCGGATGATCGCGCCTTCGTCCACCGCCGTATCGATCACGCGGATCGTGGTGATGTCGTGTTTCTCGAAAGTGCGGACGATCTGCTTGGTGAGAGGCTCAAACGCGCGGGCGAGCACGACACCCTTCTGGGCGTCGATCGCGTCTTCGACGAGGACGAGCGTGGAGACGTTCTCCATGTCGAGCGCCTTGGAAACTTTGAGCTCCTTGATCTCGTAGAAGAGATTGAGGATATCGATATCGGAGCTGTAGCCGATGGCGCGGAGGAGCGTCGTGATGAGGAACTTGCGACGACGACGACGGCGGTCGAGATAGACGTAGAGCAGATCGTTATTGTCGAACTGCACTTCGAGCCAGGTGCCGCGGTCGGGAATGACGCGGAAAGAATGGAGAGGCTTGCCGTTGGCGTGAGGCGTGACCTCGAAGGCGATGCCGGGCGAGCGGTGGAGCTGGGAGACCACGACACGCTCGGCGCCGTTGATGATGAACGAGCCGCGCTCGGTCACCATGGGGATCTCACCCATGTAAATTTCTTCGTCCTTGATGAAGTCTTCCTCGCGGAGGCGGAGCTTCACGTAGAGGGGAACCGAGTAGGTGATACCTTCGCGGATGCACTCGATCTCGGTGTTTTTGGATTCGCCCAGCGTGTAGGAGACGTACTCGAGCACGAGACGGCCATCGTACGACTCGATCGGGAAAACTTCGCGGAAAACGGCCTCGAGGCCCTGCGGCTTGCGCTGCTTGTCGGGGATGCCTTTCTGCAAAAAGTCCAGATAGGACGTGATCTGAATCTCGATCAGATTCGGCGGTTGGATGACTTCTTTGAGTTTACCGAAGTTATTGCGGTCGGCCATGGATTTTCCCGGTTGATTGATGAAAAATACGGAGCGCTCGGAGCAGGCGGCGCGAAAAAATTAGCCGCAAACGGACGAGCAAGCGTCGTCAATTGCGGCAAGCTGCACTAACAAAGAACAAAATGGAAAAAAGGCAAAGGACAGGCCGCGCGCGTGCACAGCCTGTCCCGCAGAAAACGGATACTTTGCGATGTTGAACGCCAAGTAATTACTTGAGTTCGACCTTCGCGCCGGCGGCCTCGAGCTTCTTCTTGATTTCTTCGGCTTCGGCCTTGGGAGCGTTTTCCTTGACGGGCTTCGGAGCGCCTTCGACGAGGTCTTTGGCTTCCTTGAGGCCCAGGCCAGTGATGGCGCGGACTTCCTTGATGACGCCGATCTTGTTCGCACCGGCGTCCACGAGGACGACGTTGAACTCGGTCTGCGCTTCGGCGGCCGGAGCGGCGCCACCGCCAGCGGCGGGAGCGGCGACAACAGCGGCAGCGGCGGAGACGCCCCACTTGGCCTCGAGGTCTTTAACGAGGGCGGCGAGTTCGAGAACGGGCTGGGCGGACAGCCATTCGATGACTTGGTCTTTAGTGATGTTGCTCATGATGATCTCCTGAAGTCGCTAGCGGTTTCGAGGAATGAAACGCGTTTAAGAGACGTGTCCCCTAGCGGGCTTCGCTTGATGTTGTATCCCGCCACCACGCGAAGCGGGCGGCGGAAAAGGGTTGAAACGGTGGGTTTAGGCGGCGGGTTGCTCGGACTCCTTCTTGACCTTCGCGTCGAGGACGCGAACGAAGGCAGCGGCGTTCGAGGTGAACAGGCTGAGCAGTTGAGCGCGCAGCGCGTCGAAGGACGGAAGATCGGCGATGGCCGCGAGGTCCTTGGCGGAGACAATCTTGTTGTCCATCACGCCGACTTTGACTTCGAGCTTCTGCTTCTCTTCGAAGAACTTCTTGAGGATCTTGGCGACGCCAGCCGGGTTCTTGCCACCGACGATGATCGCGGTGGGGCCGGCCAACGAATCCTCAAACTCAGGCAGGCCGAGGGTCTTGGCGGCCACACGCAGCGAGCTGTTCTTCACCACGTGGAACTCGGCATTTTCATTGGCGAGGTTCTTACGCAGTTCGGAGACGTCCGCGACCGTGACTTTGGCAAAGTTGGCGAGGATGACGTAGTCAGACTTTTTGAGGTGACTCTCGACCTCGGCGATCAGGTAATTTTTTTCAGCTCTCATGGTCGGGCTCCTTAGAATTTGTTGTATTCGGTCGAAGCGAGGCGGATGCCCGGGCTTTGGCTCGAAGAGATAAAGATGCTCTTGATGTACTGGCCCTTGAAGGAGGCCGGCTTGGCCTTGCCGATGGCTTCGATGACGGCGGCGGCGTTCTCCGCGATCTGCGTAGCGGTGAAGGAGCGCTTGCCGATGCCGACGCCGATGTTGGCGCCTTTGTCCATCTTGAACTCCACGCGACCGGCCTTGACGGCCTTGATGCCAGCGACGACATCATCGGTCACGGTGCCGGACTTCGGGTTGGGCATGAGGCCCTTGGGACCGAGAACGCGGGCGAGCGTGCGGACCTGCTTCATGGCTTCGGTGGTCGCGATGGCGACGTCGAAATCGAGCCAGCCTTCGTTGATCTTGGCCATCAGGTCTTGGAGACCGGCCTGATCGGCGCCGGCGTCGAGAGCGGCCTGCGGATTGTCGGTGAAGACGATGACACGGACCTTCTTACCCGAGCCGTTGGGCAGCGGCGTGGTGCCGCGGACCATCTGGTCGCCTTGGGCGGGATCGACGCCGAGGTGGAAGGAGAGCTCGACGGTTTCGTCGAACTTGGCCTTCGGAAATTTATTGAGGACTTCCACGGCTTCTTGAAGGCCGTAGTCCTTGTTCAGATCAGCGACCTCGAGGGCGCTGCGATAGCGTTTGCTTGGTTTTACGGGCATTGAGGACTCCTTGCGGTGCGAACGTTCCGGGCGGAACTCCCGCGTTGAGTTTGGGTTGAGAAGAATCAGTCGATGACGTCGATGCCCATGTTACGGGCGGTACCGGCGATGATCTTGATGCCGGCTTCTTCGTCTTTCGCGTTCATGTCGGCCTTCTTGATGTTCCAGATTTCGGCGAGCTGTTTGCGCGTGACTTTGCCGACCTTGTCCTGGTTGGGCTTGGCCGAGCCGCTGGCGATGTTGGCAGCCTTCTTGAGGAGGACGCTCGCGGGCGGGGACTTGAGAATGAACGTAAAGCTCTTGTCGGAATAGACCGTGATGACGACCGGCAGGATCATGCCGTTCTGGTCTTTGGTGCGGGCGTTGAATTCCTTACAAAACGCCATGATGTTGACGCCTTGAGCACCGAGAGCGGGGCCCACCGGGGGCGCGGGATTGGCGGCGCCAGCCGGGAGTTGAAGGCGGATATAACCTTGGATCTTCTTAGCCATGATGAATGAAGTGGCGGGTGATTAGTGACGTGTGGTTGCGTGGGCGAACGTCGGCGGTTGCAAAGAGGCGTCGCTTTATTCGGTAATGCGTTGCACCTGCCAGTATTCGAGCTCGACCGGCGTAAAACGGCCGAAAATGGAAACGGAAATCTTGAGCTTGCCGCGCGCGGGGTCGATCTCGTCGATCCGGCCGGTGAGGTTGGCGAAGGCGCCGTCGGTGATTTTGACCTCTTCGCCGATTTCGTAGGAAACTTTGGGCACTTCTTTGCCCGAGGCCGCTTCGACGCGGGCCTTGATTTCATCGATCTCGGCCTGACGCAGAGCCGCAGGGCGGTCGCCGCCGACAAAACCGATGACGCCCGCCACTTCCTTCACGAAGTACCAGGGCTTGTTGATGAGCTTGTTGTCTTCTCCATACAGACGCATCTGGATAAAGACATAGCCCGGATAGAGCTTACGGGTCTTGGTGGATTTTTTGCCGCCTTTTACTTCAGAAACGACCTCCGTCGGAAGGAGGACTTCAAAGATATAGTCATCGAGCTCTTCCTGCTTTTTGAATTTCTCGATGTAAGTTTTCACCTTGCCCTCCTGACCGGAGAGAGTGTGAAGGGCGAACCACTGAGCGCCAGCAGGTGTAGTGACTTGGGCGGACATGAAAGAAGAGATTAGCTAACCCAGCTGGTGAAAAGATCCACGACTTGATACAGGGCGAAGTCGCTGATGCTCGTGAAAAGACCGAGGAGAACCGCCCCGACGATAACCACGATAGTCGAATCGCGCAGTTCCGAACGAGTAGGCCACGTGGCTTTCTTCAACTCGTCGATCATTTCGCCGGTGAAGACGCGGATGCTGCGGAACGGATTTTTCATGGGGAGGGAAATTTGGCAGGCGCGGAGGGACTCGAACCCCCAACCGACGGTTTTGGAGACCG